>Ga0123354_10019465_pt1 | contig 10661 bp, 10 predicted proteins | sample TergutLab28metaG_2_FD_97872 | JGI IMG/M metagenome (GOLD analysis project Ga0123354, IMG submission 97872) | Labiotermes labralis P4 segment gut microbial communities from Petit-Saut dam, French Guiana - Lab288 P4 | ecosystem: Host-associated > Arthropoda: Insects > Digestive system > Gut ...
CGATAATATGTCTTTCAGTTCTTCTTAGAATGAGAAATGTTTCAGACAAAAGTTGCAGAGAAAATCAAAACACACATTTTATGTTCAATAATTTTTTTTTTCGAAAATTGTGCCTTTTATAAGCTAATGTGGAAAAATATTTTAAAACAGGACACACCACAGATAACAATATGGCACATGCGAATTGCATGCTGGGTAACTAAGACTACAGACACTCATTAATAATAAGTAATACTTATTGCTTTTTTCACGGCAACAGTGGTTACGCGAACGCGTCTCAGTACTACGTTTATACCTACATTGGCCGTCTTGTTTAACTCTTTAAACGCCGAATCAAATCCCATCTGCCATTTGCTGGCATTATTAGGAGCTCATCATATTCTCCACATTAGCAGGTTATGGGTTAATAATGTCGGCTCACCTTTTTATTTGACTCCAAAAAATGGCCTCTTCCTTTCAAGCATTCCGAACAAAACTTGTATACGTTTCTGGTAACCTCAGTGCCAGCCAGGTTTCCCCAGAAATCCCACTGCTATTGATGTAACGCCCGTAATTGTACATTTTGTAAGGCTTGAAGATTATGAAACTCCTCATTGCACCATTTTTCCTGGCTTTCTTCTACTGGAGCTAGAAAATTTGTAATTTTACTGGGTTGAATTTTTCTTAAATATGCGATAGAACCAGTTTTAATGTATTACTTCTCAGATCTTGAAAAGCCTTATTAAAAGGAACATAATCATAATTTTCAAAATGTTTAGGAGTTGTCGGTTACTGATGTAATATTTTGGCGTCGTTTTTGTAATAAATATTGGGATATAATTATTCGGTTTCATCTCAATGTAAGAAACATTTTATTGTGTTCGCAAACTGAAATAATTTCCAGTAGCTGGTGGTTTATTTAAAAAAAAAACAAGCAGGTAAATTTACATTGCCAGTTGCTCAGAACGACTAATCCATTCGGCTACACCGCCTTTGTGAAATACACCGTTCTGATATTTCAGTCTATTTGAAATGTGTAGGATTATAGGCTACTAAAAGTTCTGACTTCCTGCACAGAATTCAGAATGCAATATTATGAGCCGGATTACCTATACAACTGAACCCGGTAGGGTAGAAATATCAACAAATATTGAATAGTACTTTTCCCTTCCTTTATAGAAACATATATTTAGTGTGTCACTACATTTCTCTTGTCCTGGCTCTTTCTCTTGTACGTCCCCTCTTCTTTCCTTCGTTAAATCGTTATCCCTCTTTTCAACGCCACCTTTTTTTTTGAAACCATCATCTGCTTGTGTGTGACTCACAGTCGTAGGGACATTCATATACCACTTCAGCTATTCAGCTGGTCTTTGGTACAGAAAACATTCATCATCCAAGTGACCATTCAGACCACATAACGCCATCTAAAATATTGATATTATGATATATATGGGGCGGCCGTTGCATTCCAGTCACACAGACTACAGCTGAAGTTACATTTGTTGAATTTACGATCCCATCGATCATGTGCTTTGTGATGAAAATATCAATAACTTTAATTCCAATGTATGACTCATGCTGAATCACCACCGTGTATCCTTCATGTTTGGCTTCGTAATTAATAACCGTCAGGATTAATTGTTTCGTGCTTTTAACTGAATAAATTTTATGGTTATACGTTTCGAGCTTAATGACTAAAGGTCAATGTTTTACTTAAGTATGTCAAATATATGCATGACTAGTTTCAAGCGCACAGTTGTAATACTTCAGCGTTGAACTTGAAGTACATAAAGTATTCCGGCTTATTCTACTGTTTCCATGGGGCAGAATGCACCTCCCAAAAGCTCAAAGTTGCTCAACGGATAATTTCTTCTTCGTTATATATTTCGTTAAAATGCTCACTACTGAACTGTAGATAGAGCCAGTTGAATCTAATCCACATATTCGCCTTGTCCTCTTAAGGTAAGTTCCAGCACTGTTGTCCCATGAAAGCATTGTTTGTGTGGTTAGCCTGGGAGAAAAGAGAAAAGCGTAAGTGCTTTGTTTGAAAACTGAAGGAAAGATGGCGCTTGGAAAACCTTGGGTTCGAAGATATTATTAGTGGTGTTGAAGACACATAAATTTACAGTAACAAAAGAAATATCACATGATCAGGTACAACTTGTTAAACACGAAATCTAACAATGTTATTTATAGGTACGTTTCTTTCCAATTCGTATTAATATGAGCTTTGCTTAAGAGGAATGAGAGAATGAAAGAAGGAACAATGTAAATCCTGTTCATCATACGCCTAGCCTCGTGCAGAACACATCGTGACGTAACGATGAAAAAGCTAATTCAATTTAACGCCTACACTGCTCTCGAATTTTCATCGATCTGTGTTGACAAATCACAGTTAATTGACTTTTATTATCGCATATGGACAGACCACTAAAAGGTCAGCTATCGGAATGTTGCTACGAGGAACGACAGTTGCACGTGCTGCCCGCTTTTATTAACCTTTCTGAAACCTACTGTGATTGTCCATGTGAATCAAACGCAATTTGAAGATTTTTTTTGTTAAAAATGTTACCACTGAAATAATGTTACGGGTTTAAAATAAGTTTGAATAAACACGTGTGTCATGCGATCTGTCCGGCATACACAGCACTTGCTTCAGTTCACTGCACGTATAACAGAAACACAAGGAAACGTAGACTTTATTATAAATATCGCTGGTTCTCAGAGTTTCGTGTCTCACGGCTGTAACAATAAACATTGCAGTACTGTGAGACGTGGCACCTTCTTCGTAGTTGCTCTGTGCATTTTGATAGTATTCAGTCCTTTATTTGTCCAGCTAGTACACACAAATTATTATAAAATTGTTAAACTGTGAAAATCATTTAAAATTATAACAGTTGCTGCAACATGTTTCGGTTTACATAAACCAACATCAGGGAGCTCTCAGCCTGTGCTTCGCTAAAGTTACAATGTTGACTTCGGTTACATATACCGTTATTTGAAGTTAACGGTACTGTGGCTGCATATGCAACCACAGTACCTGTAACTACAAATAACGATATGTAACCGAAGTCAACATTGTAAATTTAGCGAAACACAGGCTGAGAGTTCCCTGATGATGGTTTATGTAAACCGAAACATGTTGGAGCAATTATTATAATTTTAAATGATTTTAACTGTTTAACAATTTAATAATAATTTGTGTGCATTAGTTGGACAAATAAAGGACTTAATACGTGACAGCTTGTTTGGTAAATCGGTGTGGGCAATTTGTCCATATCTTGTTACTTTGATATTTTGAAGATAGAGGTACCAAGTTTCTTCGAGACGATGGTGAGATACAGAACTACCTACATAAACGGCACCAGAACCTGAAGCTGATGACAACTGGTTACTCCGAAACATCGGTTCCTATCCACCACACTACATAGAGTTGCATACCAACAGAATGTAATATGACTGAATCTGTGCTTCGTACACGGAGACAGGTGATTCAGCATCTCTTAATAGTGCGAAATGTCGGCATTTGAAGGACTACAGACACTTCAGTTGCTGACTTTTTCCTCAGAACGCTCGAGCGAATGCAGATAAGTATGGAGTCTGTCTAACCAATGAACAGACTTACCCCTTAGAGCGATAACGCATTTTCTCCCCCATTGTAGTCACCATAATATTACTTGCCTTGTGACTCCATGCAAGCATTCATTCTCTATTCCGTACCAGAAAAAACTTGCTGAAAAACTCTTATCAAGTGTCACTTCATTTCTCGTGTCAGATTTTGTGATGTCCTGAAGTTATTCATACTGAGATATGTTTGGTGTCTGGACCACGAAAAAGGTACGCAAGGTAAAATCTGGCGAATGTGGTGGAGGTTCGAAGAGTCGTGTTTATATTTAGGCCAAAAACATCTCTGTATAGAATACTATGTGGAAACGCTCAGCACTGAGTCCTCAGTTCCATACCACACCAGTCCGTTTGGTATTTGTGGTGGACGTAGTGGTACTGGACCTAGTTTTATCCCAGTCATCTTGCTTTACCTTGTTCGTGTCATCCCACCAGTGCTCCACACACGTGCACTTACCTAGCGCCGATGCTGTATGATCTGAGCAATTGGCAGTCTCCCTAATTAACACACGTAAAATTGGGAAGGGCATGATCTCCTTGTGCTGCCAAATGTGTTGTTATCCAGCAGTGCTCTATAGTAAACGTTTCAAAACTTCAAGTTCTGCCCGTTTGTTTGGGAGGAACAAAGCTGTATCAGGAACGTCCTTTGTCATAAAAGAAAGCAAATCATTGACACTTAATTTTATTGATATTCACTCCATTCCTATTAAAGGGGTTTAATGAATTTGTTATTAGATACCTTGTAATTTTGTTCGTAACTGTGGTATGTATGTTACTGATGTGGTCCGGGATACAGTAGTCAGTATAGCGAATGTGTATGGCCTGGGCGGTCCGAGGATCGAATCCCGGTGCGGGTGAGAATTTTGCAACCGTGCAGACCGACACTGGGGCCCACCCAGCCTCCTTTACAATGGGTACCGGCCTATTCTTTGGGGACAAAACGGCCGGGGCGTGGCGTTGAACATCCACGTTTTCCAGCACCGAGGTTAAAGAGTAGAGCTATACCTGTACTCTCCCACTGGACCTTCGTGACCTGTTCTAAGGTGAAATTTAGCTTGTTATTTTATCACATTGGTAAAACGGGGAGTTCTACCTCCTGAAACACTTGCTCAACAGTTTGTATATTTACAAATATTTTCCTGAAAAATCCGAGCACACTTCTTTCTCTTTTATTCCATTGGCAGAAAAATAAGACTGTACGCAATTAAGACGCTTAACTGCGATCACAATTGGAACGGGATTATAAAGTTTTCTGTACCAATTTTTAACACACGACGTCTCATTATTAATGCAAGTTTCTGCACAGAAAGTCCAGTCTGATCGGTCAGGCATGATTTCTGTCGGGGGTGCTCAAATCGCCTGCAATTTATACTTAAATAAATACGACCTTCTGATTTTTTATAAAAGAGCAGATTGGAGTGTGCCATATAAAGAAAAGTCACTCATAGTTGGAATGCGGACTTTACATTATTTTTTTTCTCACTCTTAGCCGAAGTATTTCAGTTAATTCCTGTTTAGTTAGATTTGTTTGTATGTTATACACATATGTTGTTGTAGAACTAATTTAAGGATAAAAAAAGTATCCATTTTTTCGAAGCTTTAATTAAAGACTGTGAGATTGGATCTAGAGCCGACTTAAAGACTGGATTACTATAAAGTCACCAGCTCAAATTTACATATTGAGTTAATCAGACGTTCCGACACTCAAGATTGTTTGTCTTTCGTGATATTTGCAAGAGACATTACGAAGTTCGTCATTTTTTTTTTGACTTTTGCTGACAGTGCATCTCAGTATATTTATCTCAGTATTTAACTAACTTGATGCACAAAATTTGCTTCACAATAAGTTTTATTTCATGCCTCTACATGTTTCGAGCACATATGGTATCATCACATCTATAGGTGTGATGATACCAGAGGCTGTGTAATGCAATTTTGACCTCCTGATGATGAGCACATGTGCTCGAAACATTTAGAGGCATGAAATAAAACTTATTTTGAAACAAATTTTGTTCATCAAGTTGGTTAAATACTGAGAAAAAAAGTTCGTTATATTTTACATATATATATATATATATATATATGTGTGTGTGTGTATTCCTGTGTGTTTATAAATTTAGTTCCGTTCAATGTCCGCTCGAAATGTACAAGTCAGGCAATGCACATAGAACGTAGCACTGAGGTGCGTGTGTTCGACCACTGTTGAAATGGAAAATCAGTAGGTATTTCACATTCTGAGCTTGTATTTTTGTTGTAGATATCCAGCGTGCAATGCGCATGCGCCAGGTTGTAATCTGCGGCCTGCCTGGCTCTACAAAATTCTTGCAAATTATTGCATAAAGGGCACGATTCTCGAAAAATACATTATTGAATATGAAATGTGTGTTTTGTTTTCTATGCAAGATTGTATGAAACATTCCTCATTCTAAGAAGAGCTGAGTGAGATGTGAGATGTGATATATATCTGTTGGTCTTCACATACAGTACCCATTATTCTTTACCCATTTTAATGAATCTCGGAACTTGTTGGGCAGATTTTCGAAAAATAGTCTAATATCAGATTTAATTAAAATCCATCCAGTGGAAACCGAGTTGTTCCATGCAGACGGATGGACAGACAGACGCGACGAAGCTAATAGTCTGTTTTTTGCAATTTTGCGATAGCGCATAAGAAGGAAAATATGTTTTTTAAACAGGCGTTAATTAATTAATTGATTTTACAAAACTTGAGACTGTGGCGGATTTCGGTATTGACGTTGTTGAATTCACGAAATATTTTGCTGTTAGTTAATTTGTTTAGTTACTGTGTTAGTTAAAAGAGAGCATAATTCGATACTCAGTAAAGCATTTTCAGTTCGACTGTGACATAAGCCTACCGCAGGATTAGTGTGATGATTGCAATTGTACGTGTCCGGCTTTCTTGAAACGAACCTGTGCTCTTGGTGATGGTTGCGTGTTTTGAAGATGCCTTTTCTAAACAAGGCTCAATATTGAGCCCTGCAGCACCGCACTTATAGAATCTCAATCATGCATGAAGATCTGTTCACACGTCACAAAACGTATGTGTGCTACTCATGTGTGGTCGTTCCTAATCTGCCATACACAGAGCAAATTGACAGTGTGAACTGCAATTACTCGCTCTACTTGTGTCAGTACAAGAAGACCTGCAGCCAATACAAGAGTGGTTACATTCACATGTGATCAATTCTGACACACTGAAGTTTCGCCGTCTTAGTACATGATAGTGGCCACAGTTCTGTTTACATTCTGGCTGATAATTTGAATTCATTTATTATTCGGATTTCCATAAACAACGCCTTTGAACCAGATGTCACTCAGGTCCTTACGCTGGATAGAGAACCCCAGGCTCTCTGTTCCTTTTCTAACTTATCCTACGTTATCTAACAATTTTAGTGTACCCTCGCTGACTGGCAGAGTTTTGAGAAAGCACCCAGTTGAAGCTTCAAAATATCCTGAATACACAGGATTAAAGGCCCCGAGATACATTGTCAGACCACAAGTAATTTTCTTAACATATTGTACTTGCCTACTATAAAACATAAGTAAAATGCAGTCAAACACAACTCAGTTAGTGATTTTATTAAGGTGTATTCTTTACATTGGGGGACCGCGGTAGCACAGTGGTTAAGGTGCTGCGCTACAAATCGGAAGGTCGCTGGTTAGATTCCAGATAGTATAATTGGAATTTTTCATTGATATAATCTTTCCGATCGCACTTTGGACCTGGGGTCGACTCAGCATCTAACAGAAATGATTACCAGGAGGGGTAAAAAGGGACCGGAGCGGAAGGCTGACAACCTTACCACCATCCTGGGCCATTGTCACGTAATCTGAGAACCTTAACTTCCTGGAACCCTCTGGGCACCTCGGGCCTGTAATGGGACTGCTTTACCGTATTCTTTACATTGATAAAACAATTTAAGAACACATATTTTACCCACTCTTTTTGTGGTTTATCTTAATATTGAACGAATGTCTTATTAGGGTGCTGGTACGTAGAGTTTTTAAAATTAATTTTATAGAGAATAACATCAATCATTTCTGCGATAGAATCCAACATCAGTAGAAGTAATCATGTCATAATGAAAGCATGATATTCATGGATCAGTGAAGGAAGACTGTACGAAATGCGTTGAATATACATTTTTTTTCCTGTCGTGCCAGAACTGCAGGAATTTACCACGAGCATTTCATTTTGATTTATTTTAGCCATAACCAAATCCCAGACCAACCCAGTGTGGGACTGTTGTATTATAAGGAAATTTAATTTAGGTTGAAATGTTCAGGTGTGCTCCGCGTCTCTACTTTTAGTGGGACTAACCTATCATCTAGAGCTCAATTTATGAAGATTAATGGAAATCTGTCAGGGGGCTGCGCCAGCACTGCTGCCACTTGGCGACGCTGTGTTCATCAAAGTAATATTACTTGCTCTGATCCTGGAAAATGTGCGTATAAAAAGATGTCTGCCTGGAAAATTTGGTATTGAACGTTCTTCAGCCATTGTTAAAGAATGAAAGTTCTTTCTTCTGTTTATATTCCTTTGTGTGCTTTGAGCAGATCTATAATATAGAAACTTGCTTAAAAATTCTTTGAAAATATGATAAAGTTGCTGTAGTTTGGAACGGCAGCAGCACACAAAAGTGATATTCACCATGAAATGAATTTCTTCGAAAATCTTTCTTGTTTCTGTTCCACTAGATGCTTTGTGTCGTTAAGCAGATACGTCTATTGTATTTTAGGGGTAAGTAGGTATTGTACTTGGGATCTAATAAGCCTCTTTCAAAGGGAAATCTTCTTAAGAAAAATTATGGTTCTAAGGGTTATAGTTTAAATTGAATTGAATTATTCGCACTGATTGATCATATTTTTATGCGAATTACAGGCCTATATTAAAATTTGTAAGAACTGTGTTCTTAATGAATAATTACAGTAGGATTTCCGGAAGTGAATCTGGTTTCTATCCTCTAGGTGTTACGACAGGCATTGAACTAAATCTGGAGGAGACTCACTCAGATTTTCCAAACCCATTTAAAAGTGCAGTAGGCAATAGAAAACAATAAAACCCCCACTTGTGTGAGGAGTACTAAATATAAACTTAATCATTATACTATATTAAATTTCTCTTCTCACTTCTTCCTTAACCCCAAGTGTTGCACTCAACACCCTCTTCATCATTACCCTCAGCCCACCCTTCACTGTTGGGGGGGGGGATTCTAGTTCCATGTCCCCACGAAACAAAATATAAAATTGTGAACTTTCGTCTTTTAAATCTTTGCGCTTCAAAATAGGGTACAAATAATTAGGAATGTGCTTACTACAGGCCTCCACCTGGGGCCTTTGCCCTCCACATCCTGTTTCTCTACTCGGACACGCCTTCTCCCCGTCCACCCTTCTTCCGATTAGGTCAGGTTAATTTTGAGCCAAAACTTTTCCTATATAAATAACCCAATATTCTCATCCCGGTTATTCTTCCTGCTTGCGCCGCTTATGAAGATGGAACAGAGTGTTCCGAAACGTCGGCACATAAAATTCAGACACCGGGGAATCACCTAAAAGAAAGAATACAACATTCAGAACACAGCGAAAGTTTGAAATCAAGAATGTACTCTTTTTTTTTAATGTAACCTAATATGATTTGTTATTGTCATTCAGGAGACAGATATTAATAGAAACAGGCGGTATTTTTAATTGGCTATGTTCTTATACATTTCCTTAACTCAATAAATTTGGTATCGGAAAATGTTTAGACTTATGATATTTGTACCGAATCCTGCTGTACCTGGTGGCACATTCAGCAATCAGTCGGAAGCAGGAAGGCGTACGTTACGCGCGGGCGTGTGTTTTGTGTGAAACTGTCTGGCAGTTTTGTTTCAGTGCAGCGTGAATTCAGATTTAGTTCTAACAGCAGAAGGAGTCCAGAAGATCGGTCATAGAGAGGCTACTGAGAAAGTGCAGTGTTGTGGAGCGTCCGACTGAAATTCGTCTGCCAAAAACGTCTTCTTTTTTGCCCAACAAAGAAACGGCTTCTGCAAACTTTTTCAGTAACCTCTTCCGATTATCTATCGTTTCGGGACGTTTCTGCAGTCAAATTTCACTCCGAATTCACGCTGCACAATGACAACGTAGTCGGTTGTGTAAAACCATTTGACACAAAATATTGTGTCACCTCTATTGCTGCCGACTGCTTGGTGAATACTCCGGCAGGCCAACACTACTGAGTACATCAAGTTAAAGCTCTTAAGAATTGTGTGATAACAAGTTAATTAATGTAAGATACACGTTTAAAAATATATAGATATTCAAAATTACCGTATTATAAATCATAAGGTTCGTCATCCTCGTTGTGTTCAATAAACTAGCTAGAGTGCAGTGTATATACTTGTCTAACACAACTGTATTTGATGGTAGCGGTATATATTGTATTTACTACATAAGGTACAACTACATGTTTCGGCACTTGACAAGGAACATTTTCAGGGTGTACGTGAAATACTTAGTAGGCAGTTGTACGGGGCTATTATGGGCTGTATACAGTGGTGCAGTACAGGAGATGAGTTGGGCAAAAGATCTCGTAAGTGTTGTGGAGGTTGGGAGGTGTGGGTACATGGGGTTTCTGCTATTATATGTTATGTCTAAATTAATATACTTAGGTCTATGGTATCATATTACGTGTGTTGTAGAAATTATATATACAAACATAAAGCATAGACCTAACTATATTAATTTAGACATAATATATAATAATACAAACCCCATGTACCCACACCTCCCATCCTCCACAACACTTACGAGATCTCGTGCCCACCTCACCTCCTGTACTGTACCACTGTATACAGGCCACAATAGCGCCATATAACTGCTTACTAAGTATTTCATGTACAACCTGAAAATGGTCATTGTCAAGTGCTGAATCATGGCTATATACAGGGTGTTTCACGACTTTAGGGCATAACTGCAGGAGGTGATTTCCTAGGTCTTTGTGATCAAAAAAGTTCATATAAACATGTGTCCGATTTTGGACGGTTACGGAGTTATGA
>Ga0123354_10019467_pt1 | contig 10661 bp, 8 predicted proteins | sample TergutLab28metaG_2_FD_97872 | JGI IMG/M metagenome (GOLD analysis project Ga0123354, IMG submission 97872) | Labiotermes labralis P4 segment gut microbial communities from Petit-Saut dam, French Guiana - Lab288 P4 | ecosystem: Host-associated > Arthropoda: Insects > Digestive system > Gut ...
ACGATATAGCTCCCTGATGATAGTCTTAGGACCGAAACATGTCGGAGCGTTTTTAATGTTTTAATGTGTAAATTTTATAAATTTTATATATGTGCAGTGGTTGGTGTAATAATTGAGTAACTCACCAATATGCACGGTGTAACAACGAAGATAATAAAAAAAAACAAAATTCAAATAGTTCTTTACAAATGAAGATCAGTGGATTAATTTTACTTGGGAGCGGATGGAGGGCAAAGTAATATTTCTGCGAAGGCCATAATGAACATCTGAGCGCGTGACTGAGTGAATTTCTAAGCAAATATAAGCGTCTTAAAAACTATCCTTTTAAGGTGGGTTGATTATTTCGTAGTTTTAAACCGTAAAGAGTTCCTTTCTTGCCTAAGGTGAGGACTTGTGCAGCTTGCTGCGAACTGGCAGACTAGGCAATATTTAGATGTTAACAAACTGTACAAATGAGTTTTCTTTGGGAAATTGGCACTAGTTGAGAAATTACGCTCTTTCTACGGAACACAGTACTCCATTACGACAGGGTATTTACAGCCACCTGAATCCAGTTCACAACTCAAAATTTATTTCTTTAAATCTAAACGTGTGCAAGAAGTGAAGATGTATGGAGGAGTGGAGATATAGTTCCAGACATTCATAAGATCTGCACTCTTTGGAAGTGCGTTGTCAACATCACGTCGCGGCAGATTTATTTCGGGAGAAAATTCGTCCGATGCGTATTGAGTAATAGGTTGGGTGGGCTCCAGATCCGGTCGAGGATTTTGGAAGATGGGGGTTCCTTTTCGGACCCGAACCACGATTCCTCAGACGCCTAGCACTAAGCCTGACAACCATGTCGACAGTCAATATCAGTTTCGTATTTCTGCAGAGCACATTTCGACACAGTACGCTTAAGTCATACAAAAAAGCTATTTTATTCACTTTTTCTCTAATGAGTGCTACCAGTACTACCAAATTCACAATCCGTTGTATTCATAAAAAATGTATGACGTAAAATAAAGATTATTAGTTTTTAATTATGCCATCGGCTTCTATAAAATTTAATTTCCAATCACAATTGAAACAGCTCGAAAATAATTCTCAGTTTTAAATTTCTGAAATATGAATACAAATTCTTGGCGCTTGACGTCACAGATGATACGAAAGGCAGCAGAACATTATCCTTTTGGCTCCGGAATTATTTTTCTAATTTTAGCACATCCTGTATATAAAATGTGAATAATGCAGGAACCAAATATGTTAGAATTATGAAACAAACTGCATTTTGAAGAGAAAAAAACGGACAGTATATAGCATGTTTAAAATATTCAGTACCTATATTTGTTGAATAAATATATAAAATGCAACTTTAGAGGTTAGCGGTGCGGTACGACCACTATAGTTGACATTAGGCGTCAAAAGGTTATAATCTGAGCACAAACAGAGATGGTGTGGCACACCGTGTCTTGGCAGTCACAGTTAAATCGAGTGTTACAGCACTGCTATGATTTTGACAGCCCATCAAAAAAAAAACATATATTGACAGATAATACTAATACGTAAAGCAATATTTTATTAAATCCCTACAACGCGTGAAGAAGTGTCGATGTGTGCAAACTGAAAGGACTGACCCAACTTAAAGTACTCCTTCCTCGAAAAACAGGCTGACAGAATTGACATCCTTCACAAAACCGTAATTTTGTAGAACAATATGTCAGTCTGTGTGCAGCTTATTTTAAGCTAAGTGATTAGCGGAAAAGAGATTTGTAGCTAAAGTTCCTGTGTGAAAGCATTCTAAATTTAACCGGCTGTACGTAGTCTGGAAACGAATACTTCAATAGATCTCTAACCAAAATTCAAAATCAAAATATAAGGCATACAAAGCCACAACAAGACAGGCAATGTGCTGTAACTTGACACTGAGGCACTTGATGCAGTGGTAAAACAATTACTAAGACATATTCCGAGTGTGAGTTTATAGAATTTGGTATCCAGCATGCAATGCACATGCGCCACATTGTTATGTGTGACCTTATCTGTGACCTCTTCGGTTCTACAATACTTTTTCCACATTATGTCATAAACATAATATTTTCGAAAAATGTTGCTGAACATAGAATTTGTGTTGCGATATTCTGTACGGCCTTTGTCTGAAAAATGGCCCATTCTAAGAAGAACAAAGCAAGATATGATTAAAATGTACATTTGGCTCCACACAAAGTACCCGTCATTTGGCTCCACCCTTCATTCTCGTCAAATTTTGATGACGCTTAAAATTTCTCACAGATTTTAAAAAAAATACTCAAATATCAAATTTCATGAAAATCCGTACTGGAGGGGAGCGGACAGAGAGACGAACGAACAGATATGGCGAAGTTAACAGTTGCTTTTCGCAATTTTGCGAAAAGCAACTAAATATTTAAAAACTTTCTTTACCAGACATACCGGCGTCAGCGTTCAGGACTTCTTTTTTATTTATCACAAAAACTTTATATATATATATATATATATGTGTGTGTGTGTGTTCAGACGTTGGTTCATTGTTAATGGTAAATACTCGATATACTGAAGCATGATTTTGATTCCAATTGCTGTTCAACACTGTACTTGTACGGCTCAACAAAAGCACAACTTCTTCTTCACAAGAACAGTCGGTCATGCTGTTGTTTAGAGAGATGTATTCTGTTGTTTTTTGCGAGCCCAGCATATTTTGTGCAAATATACGGAATGCTTGTAACAATAATTCACATTCTAGAATACGATAATTTGTGTTAAAGCATCAATTTACTAAAACAATAATATAAAATTCTTGTACACCTACGCATACAATCGATAATACGCTAAACCGCACCAAACAAAGTAAGTGTTTGATGTCTGTGTGACCGTGCGTCTCACTGATACAATAATATAAACAGCCAACTAGATGTAACAATAACAAATTTTATTGGTAATTACAATCAGCTCAACATGTTTCGGGCGATAATTTCGCCCATCCTCAGGAGCGCTAGACTGTGTTCACAGTTTTTGGTATAATGTACCGCGATGCTGCGTGCTGGTGACCTTGTGACCTGCAGGCAGAATCGCCGGTGCATTATACCACAAGCTGTAAACACAGTCTTGTGCTCCTGAGGATGGGCGAAATTGTCGCCCGAAACTTGTTGAGCTGATTGTTATTATCAATAAAATTTGTCATTGTTACATCTACTTGCTGTTTATATTATTTAAAATAAATGTTATTTATTTTAATTCGTTCTAAGTTTTGTTCAGTCTTCATGAAATCACAGAAAATAATCGTAGAAATGATTTGCAATACACGATAAAATTCTTTCCATCAGTACAAACTGAATGTTCATTACTTCATATTTAAGACCAGTCATTTACAATATTATATTTGGATTGTACTTTTACTCTTTTCCTACAACGGATACCAGGTTAAAAATACCAAAAGATTCTTCTTTTCTGCCTCACAAAATACGTTTTAGAATTTGGCGGCATGACGCTGAAAACGTACCAGAAATTTGTTAATTTCCGCGCCCTGAACGCCGGAGTGCGAATGGGTGGCTATTCCACAGCAAATCAATCGGCTTCCCTCGAAAATGTCTGGGAGTATCAGTTGCATTTTGGTGTAATGTTTGGGGATGAACCGGTGCAGGAACGGAACAGCCGCCGACAAGAAAACAACTTAAATATTCAAAGCAGGAAGACACAGAACGTATGACGAATATGGACAAATTATAGACAAATAAATATCTAACATCACGAAAACTAACAGAAGTAGAGGGCTCAAAATTCACAGAAATTTCTCGAAATTTCCAGCGGAAGCGAAAATTTGAAAAGCATAGCACCTGGACTTTTCAGCCATATTTGTCCCGGAACTGCCCAAATGTGATGCAGGATCGTACATCGAATAATCATTCCGTCTCACGTCTCGCCTTTCGCCGTTTCTTTCTGATGGTCGCCAGGCGACTGTTGGTACACGATATACTGCACAAAGCCATGTGGCATTTAGGGATTTATTGCAATGCGACGTCATGGCCATGAATAATTTTCGAAATATGCAATACTGAATTATTTCTTTCTGAAACAGTATCCTTTTAAAGAATAAACGTAATCTGCTTTATATAAGGAATCAGTCCGTACCGCGCTGTAAACATTTTCCACCACAGTTATAAAAACCAGTCAGTTAATGATGTATAAAAGCAAAGGTCGTTGTCTGTTCTGAGATCCGCACAGAACAGACAGCACAAGGCGAGCACCATGTAGAATTTTTGAACTTTAAACCTAGTGGTACGTAGAGAAACCGCTAAACTGTGAAATGTTAATATAATAGGCGAAATAACAGTGAGAATATAATTGTGCTAATATTTTATATTTCTGTTCAAGTTCGTCACATATGGAAACAGGAAGTCCATATTAGGTGAAATGCACGTAAAAGAGGTAAAGTGTCCATGTCCGCTGCAGGAAGGCCACAGGTACAGGAGAAATGCAGCTCCTTTCACTTTTCATTTCGGAGTTAGGTGAAAGTGAGTGGTAATATTAACGCCCGGGTGTCACTGGGAAAGCATCCTAGCAACCACTGAATAGGATGCTGGGTGGGCATCAGAACCTGTTTAGACGGTTTTGGAGAACAACAAAACTTCTTCTCGCATCGGAGTTGAAGTACCAGACCGACCGATCCGTAGCGAGTTGCTACATGGACCGCGCTGGTTAAAAATACTTTCTAAATTAGTATGATGAAGAAATAAGAAATCCATTGTATAAATAAAAAAATATTTACAAATTATACAATATAAACCAAAGAAATGCACCCAATATAAATCAAAATAGTAGTTTACAAAAGATGCAGTTTGTTTGTTTATATTGTATAATTATATTACAAGGCATGCAGCAAATACATACAATTTACAAATTACTTGCTTTAGACAGGCCATTTTTTGCTCGTATAAATAAACACGAAGCTAACCATCGAAAGAAATGCCGCAGGTACCGGCATGAAGTAGAATTCCCTGAAGTCCTATCAGTAAGCAGATTTCATTTATTTTTAAAATTTTTCATGTACATAACTACCTACATGGCTGGTTAAACAAGGTTAATGAATAACTCCAGCCACAACATCCATTTTTGCTACCCTTGTAGTTCATTTCCCCTTCTTGTGACAAGCCAGAGGCTAAAAAAGTACAATATATTATGTTATACTATATACACTATATGTGCACAGTCTGACAATTATGTAATGAGACTGAGGTTAAAGAATAAAACGTGAACGAAAGACTTGAGTACTATCTGTATTTTATTCAATGTACATCCCTTCTGCACTGATACACCGAGTGGCACGATCTAGCAAAGACTGGAAGGACCTCTGCACGTCTTCTTGTGGTATGGCCCGAAGACTCGATGTCACAGCTGCTTGGATGTATTGAGCATCTTCAAACAGGCGCCCTTTCAATGGTAACTTCAGTTTGGGGAGCAGAAAATAATCACAGGGGGATAAATCAGGGGAGTATGGCGGATGATGGAGCACGCACACTTGTTTTCGGGCTAAACATTCTTGTACAGGAACTGCCCGGTGAACCGGTGCATTGTCGTGAAGATGAAACCAACTGCCTGGTGCTGAGTACTCGGGCCGGACACGGCGAATTCTCTTCCATAGGCGTTCCAGAACACTCAAATGAAAACTTCCAGTGACAGTTTGTCCCTCAGGGACAAACGCGTGGTGAATAATTCCCTTGCTGTTGTAGAAATACACAAGCACTGTCTTCACTTTTGTGTATATATTTCGTGTACAATTAACAATTCTAATTTTATTAATAAATACACCTGAAATCTGTTGTTTATGTGAACCAATCACGTAACCTACGTATGCATTTTAACGATGTCAAGAAAAAAAATTGGAATTCAAAGCACACATTCGTTTTGGAAAAGGAAGCAGTTTGAAGGGCACAAACTGTGCTGTGTTAACTGTCATTGCTAATAGCTGTGTAGGAGAAACAGAGATGGAAGATGCTGGTTTACATTTTGTGGAGTTTTACTTTTGCAGCGGACGGGAAGAACAGTCAGGTGCAAATAAAAAAAAACACACAAATTCGAATACCCACGGGGAAGTATTCAAGAAACAGTTAGAAATACATTACGGACGTTATCTTGGATAAATGGTGTGCATAAATATTAAATGTATTTAATTGGCTCAGGATATAATCCAATGACAAAATAGTGTGAAGGCGATTATGGACCTTGGAGCAACAGAAGCTGAGGGCTGAGGGAATTTATTGACCGTAGTGATTGCGTGGGTCTTACATCTATCGGTTGGAAAGACAGTCACTAGTGTTTTGTTTGGATACTCTGAGAAAATTAAAAAAAAAATACTTCACTATCTGACGTCATTACTACAAATAATAGGTCTCAACGTTTCGTAAAACAAGGAAGTCCGGTTATTGTAGAATTCAGAACTGCAGATCAGAAAGAAGAGAAGCGCGTGCGACAGCAGATCTATTTATTTTTTCTCATAACCGAGAAAAAGATGATTATTTAAAATATGTCGCTCCACACGAGGTATGGGCTGAAACACAACAAACCGAGCCCAGTAACAATCCCTATCGCTTTGGAAGATATCAGACTTGTGAATAAGGCGATGGGCAGTTAAACCTTAAGCAGACTTCACTTCACTTCACTTCACTTCACTTCCCTTCACTTCGCAATCAGAAACAACTTGACGGTCCACTGCAGAATAACTGCAGGTACATTTTTCGTAGAAAACTGAGTCGTATCTTTCTGGCTCGCCCCTCACATTACCCTTTTCAAATATCGTTGACTGAATTTAACACAAGAAGCTCTGCGTTGTTGTCCACCGAGAGCCTTTTTTTGTGTGTTTCGTGTAATTCTCACTACAAACAACAGATTATTTCCTTAAATAGTTTCGAAGGGTTTGCACTCTATTGAAGACGCAGTGTTTTCTGCCAGGCAGGAACTCGTTTGTACTAATACCAATTTTGCAATGCGAAGTTTCAAAATGTCTCACTACATTTAACGACGTGCTTTCCTCCTTATGACATTACATTTCAGACCCCATTCATCGCATACTTCAAATTCAGGCCAGTCCGTAACCGTTTCCAAAACGAGTTCTATTGCAAGTGAAATTGCTGTGATTGACATTAGTCAACTACTTTGGTTTGGCTGGTGAAACCCAGGAGATTATGGCGGGCCCTAAATTTCAAAACCAAACTCACATTAATACACAGCAAGCACTTTCCATTACAGTAAGACTGTTGACTAATGAAGTCTTCGGGTGCAAGAATTGACTGGCACTGATGACTCATCCACTGAATGAATGATTCAATGAATGAATACACGAACGAATGAACGAAAAAGCATCTAACAAACTGACTAAGTAATTATCACATAATGAACAGTCTTCTCCTTAAAATGACGTCAGCCCTACCCCTGGTTAAGAAATTTTAAGCTAAATTTTCCTCACCGTGTTTACATTGGACCCATTATTGATATTGACAAATCCATCCCCATCTCCACGACTTAGCTGAGTATTGTGCATTTTAATGTAACTCCTCGTCCATATCCATGCCTGCAATATTGTCTGTTCCTACTGTAGTGTTGTGTTTACAGTTATCATGTCTGTCACCAACTCCCGCTTTCTCGCGGTTCGTATGGCACAATACGAAAATAAGCTACACCAGAACAGAATTCAGAAGTTATGTTTTCATGAATATTCAAGTTGTTACGAGGTTGTTACGCTTTGTAACAGGTAAAGGTTTACCGGGCTTGCAGAGACCAGCGTGCCTTCATATTGTGGGTCGTGCGGTCCAAGAAGGGTACCTATACAGCCAGACACTGGTGTGTTGTGCAGGTACGTCCGACTGGGTTGGCAAGGAAATGGGAGTAACGCATCGAATGTTACGAATCTTCGGCAGCAAAACTGTGAGAACATAAATTCTCGCAATGTAAATATTTCTTATAAGTCAAGGATCGCAATTTATGTAAATTGTGTGAAGAAAGAGAGTGTTTACTATTTCGGGTAATCTGCTAAGAAAAATTGCCACTTATTACCCAGTCTCACTGTATTAGTAATTATGTAGGGTGAAAAAAGGCTGAAACACTTCCTGCACAACGTCTTTCTGTAGTATAATGATAAAAGTTCAGATCTGGGACTGCTATGTGCATGGGGGCAGGGGGGGGGAGTGTCTGGGGGGCAATAAAAGCAGATACGACTGTTGGACCGCGAGGACTAAACCTTATCGTTCTTGCCAAGTACAGACCTCCAAAAGCCAAACCTGAACCAACTATACCCCACACTTCAATTTAAAACTACGACTTCAAGTCTTCCTCCAGAGCCCAAAGACACTTTCCCTTTCTTTAGAATACGAAGAGCATGGTATGAGCTTCCGCAGTATAATCCTGGGCCCTAGAAATCACTAGTGACATCTCTAGGGGGTATCCGGAGTACAAATCCCTGTTTCTACACTGAAAAAAAGGATGGTTGGGGGGAAGGAGATACCTGAGGTGTTATCGCTCTCTAAAGTGAACGGACGCCTCTATACCCCACGGCCAACGAACGGGACACTTTAGTAACCTCTTATTTTATTTTTGTTATCTTCTGATCATGCGCCGTGTCCAGCGGAGCTCCAAATTACGTCTGGTGGCCTGCAACACTGTAGCAGTCTAACAAAATTCAAAATGTACACAGAGCTGTCACATCCGGAAAGAATAAGGTGAATGTTACCGTCAGACTTTTCTGAAGGATATCAACACATGATGGGAATGTAGCGACAGTCCAACCGAATATTGGCAGTGCAAGGAGGCAGCAAGCGTAAACACGGGTCACCTCTCCTAAGTACTGCAAATGATATTAGCAATGTGCCGTATCTAATGAACTGTCACAACTGACTCCATGGAACTCAGCCCTCTTTACAGACTCCTAGACTCAAGATATTGCAGCGTCTTCTAGAACGTGACTGACTAATCGTCCTGCCCTCGAGGAAGGTATTTATGGCCGTCTGTCACTTGAATGGTATCAGTACCATTTAACAGCCATAAAGTGCTACAGAACGTAATGTGGCAACTTTATTAAAATAGTATAGAAATATCATTCAGCTCCTTCCAAACCGCAGCACACAGCAAACCGATACTTACTTGTGGTTCGCCAAGTTTAGTACGGCCTACTACCTTGTTATTCATCCGTACACGTAACATCATTTATTGTCTGTAAATGAATGGGCTATAATGAATTCACCTCCCCCACCTCCTCCTTCGATTCACGCAAAGGTATACACCAGTGTTGCCCTCAGGACAGTCCTTAACGAATTAGGTGGCTCTCCTGTGAGTTGAAGTTGGCCAACCCTCTTCTAGACATCGGAAAAGCGTGTCGTCAATTCGATACCATTTCGAGACGTGAACGCACGTTCGCCGTGCAAGTAGAAGATCTATGTTCGGCCAATTCTCTGTCAGAACGCCCCCACCCCACCATGTGTACAAATACGGACCACAGCCCGCCAGAGCAGGCCCTGAAAAGTACTGGCCTGTCGCGCCTGACAGATAACTGGATGAGAGGGTGTGCAGGCGGAGAGACACGTCTCTGGAAAGCCAACAGTCGCCCATCTCCCATGAAATTCCAGGACGGAGAAATGTTGACAGTGCAATCCATTTTGTTTTCTTTGGTTTTAACTCAGGTAGGAAAAGACCAATTCAATTTCACAGCCATCCCACTAGCTTAGCGTACATTTCACGTCACGGATTCAGTGTCCATACCATGGGGTCAGATTTCCTACTCCCTGTTGACAGAAAATCTGTTCCGTTTGTTACAAACGTTCTACTTCGCAATTATCCTAGAAAATGTAACTACCGCGACCTCGCTTCATTGCTGGAAACAGCTGACAGCAACTCATTGTTACATAATAACTGCAACTGGCAGGTTCCACGATTTAATTAAGAAATTGTTGTCTCATCGACCATCTTATGGGGAAGGCGGGGTATTATGTGGTACATTGCATTTAGGTACATACAGCGATAGACATAGGGGAAAGCGGGGTATTAAGCGGTGCTTTTATCTAGACACAGATTTGTAAGTACTTACAGTAAATATTCACGTGACTACTCTTAGAGTTACTGGGATAGTGTTAATTAAAATATCTTATTGACAGGAGGTGGCACTGTTTTGGTTAATATAGCGTGTTTACGGAACTCAAACCAGAAGCTTTGTTTATGATAACATTTGTAATTACACAACATCTCCTTCCTCCTGCGAACTAAATAGTATTACTTTGAACCAAAAGCAACAACGAAATATTAATAACGAAAAACATTTCATGAACAAAGAGCCCTAACAATTACGATTGTTTCAAATAATCACATTCTTTTTATTTTTTTACTTAGCTTTAGTTTTTAAACACCTACGCTCTCTGTGTTGTTAAACACCTACGCTCTCTGTGTTGTTAAACACCTACGCTCTCTGTGTTGTTAAACACCTACGCTCTCTGTGCTGTTAAACACCTACGCTCTCTGTGTTGTTAAACACCTACGCTCTCTGTGCTGTTAAACACCTACGCTCTCTGTGCTGTTAAACACCTACGCTCTCTGTGTTGTTAAACACCTACGCTCTCTGTGTTGTTAAACACCTACGCTCTCTGTGCTGTTAAACACCTACGCTCTCTGTGTTGTTAAACACCTAC
>Ga0123354_10019472_pt1 | contig 10659 bp, 8 predicted proteins | sample TergutLab28metaG_2_FD_97872 | JGI IMG/M metagenome (GOLD analysis project Ga0123354, IMG submission 97872) | Labiotermes labralis P4 segment gut microbial communities from Petit-Saut dam, French Guiana - Lab288 P4 | ecosystem: Host-associated > Arthropoda: Insects > Digestive system > Gut ...
ACTGCAGAATTGTGGGAGCATGGAGCATTACAATAGCTCTTTGTCATGTGACATGTTAGTATGTAGTAAGTTGAAATTAGAAAGCTATTGTTGGGCCATTGCACATCATAAAGTCATCATATAGGAGGAGTAGGGTATCTTTCATTCATTTTTAATGTGGTCAGAGGGAGGAAAGTGGTTAGAGACATTCCCTGGCCACCTTATTCACAGGGAAGACTCAGTATTAAAGCAGAATCAGATAGAGATACTTTGAATTATCATGTTAATTCTTACATAATATTCATAACGTGATATAAGTGCTAAATGTGATTCCAGATTTGAGGTTAGCATAGCGGCACGGATGAAGCTTCGAATCTTGCGAAAAGTAATACTGTGTCATTGAGTAAGTTGTTCGTGATAGTTTGGAGGAATGGATTGCCCCTTTATGGGGTGAAGCATTGCAACAAAAGCACACATGGACTGCCTCACTATGAAGATGAAAGCAGTTCAATCCTTAGAAAGTTACTTACCTGATGGGAAAGTATCATATAACAGAAGACTTGGATATTCAATAAAATGTGATTTCATTTGTTTCCCAGCTTCTCAGTGAAATCTTGTTATGAATGTTTTAGAGATAGCTCATAATTAATTGTTCCTTGATAAATTATAAGCATGCATATGAGGATATGTGTCCTCTGGGATGTTAACAACTTCAAGAAATTGAAAGGCCACTATCCATTCTGAAGCTACAAAGTGACTTCAAATTGAAGGGAAATATAACATAGAAAATGTCATCACTTGAACATGAAGTAAGTGTATTACTTCAAAACTTCATGAACCACTTGCCCCGGGATATGGTGTCATATCCGAGATGACTGTAATTCTGAATTACACTCTTTGAGGACCTGAAAATTTGAAAGCATGCAAGTACTTAAGGTAATAATTCTATAAGGATATACCAATCATAACACAACTATATTATAAAGTGTATATAACTACATGCTTCGGCCAATGCTCCTGTGTCCATTATCAGGTTGTGTACAGTTTATCAGAGAAACTATATAGATATGATATAACATGTGTTAATACCATATCTACATAGCTTCTATGATATGAGATGTGTTATAACATATCTATACACCTTCTCTAATAAATTGTTTCCAACTTGATGATGGCCACAACAGCATTGGCCGAAACATGTAGTTGATAATTATATACACCGGAAATATAGTTGTGTTATGACTGCTATATCCTTATAGAATTATTAACTTAGGTTCTAACGAAAACAACAGGGATTACACTCCTTGAAGCATGCATGTGTTGAATGGAAGGGTATCGTTTGAATTGTGGAAATTAAAAATGTATTTAAACTCCTAGATAATAATAATACTATTGGTATTATTATTCATTTGTTCCATAAGGACAAATCACTTATACATACTCTCTGAAGAGAATGTGGAATTTTATTTATCCATCGTTAATTTTGGGACATGAAAATTCTAGGACTTAATTTATGAAAAGCAGAGAAGACTTATCTTGACACAAATTCCATTCATACCTTTCCTATCGTGTTTCAGACTTTATGATGGACTCAATAGCTGAAACCTTTCCTTACCATCTCCTTGGTCTGTGTGGTTGTATGGCTTGTTTGGCCAGGAATTGTTCCGTGTGAGAATTTTCCTGGATCTGAAGTGAAATAAGACTGGTGTCGCTAGTTTGCAGCAACATAATCCACTGCAACAGATGGAGAATTCTCTCTGCAGCAACTGGACTTCAGAATTTTTCAATTAAGAGAGAGTGGATTGGGCATGTAGTGAAAACTGAAAAGTGGTTGGTTATCCAACCGATTGTGTTACTGTTGTTTCGGTTGTATCATCCGTCTTTGAATTAAGTCGTCGTTAATGTACTTGTATTACAGAAGGAACTCGAAATTCCATGTACGCCATTAGTGTTATAATTGTAGATGAAAATGATAAAAAGAACTCTCACAAACGTGACATAGCACTCACAGCCTTAAGGAAAGCGATATTGGCGTCATACGCGATCATGACGAAATCTGTGGCGAAGACCGGAGAAGGAAAAAACGCTATGAATATTTAGAATGATAACCGTCTCATCTCTCGTCATTTGCATATCGTCATATGAAGTATGTTTGGAGGAAGAGTCAAATGACGTTAGTGTCGCGGAGGGCGGGGAGCGACAGTAGTGCCTAACACAGCAGAACTACATTAATACCGCCGAAATATCGTGATGCCACATATGGCACGCGGCAGAAAGTAACGTACAAATCCCGAAAGGAGAGCCGTATCATATTACATTTCATCCACGACAGTTACGTTATATGAAACAAAGGACTTTACGAGAGGTATAGGCCGTTCGGAACCTGATGGCACAAGGTGACGCCCGGGAGGGGAAGTTAAGGGGAAAGATGCGAATGGAGTGGATAGCCAGGAGCCTTGCACTGTACGTCGGAACATGGTCTATCCGATGATCCGCACTCCTCTACTGTCAATAGTCGTCTGAACTGACCCCCACGCCGATTTAAATGGACTAATCCGTATTGCTGAAAGGCCAAATCTGGTTTCTGCGCGTGTGCCATCACTTTTCGAACGTGCTCTTAATGGGTGTTTTTACTGTTAATGTGTGGTTTGGGAGAATGAGTCGTTTTTGGGATTAAAATGCCAAAGGGTAGTTGGTCGTTTATGGTTCGTGAGTTAAGGTATATTTCACGAAATTGGTGCAAAGTAAATTTAATTTCACGAAATTGGTGCAAAGTAAATGTTGTTTTCTGTTTTGGTAAGTTGTACACAAATTATAACACTAAGGCGTTACTTTTTCTAGTAGTAGAATGACTCTGGAAATAGAGGGCACAACACGCGGTAAGGCCTGTTCGTATATGACTTATACGTGTTGAAAACATTTTGGATATGTACGCGTCTGGCTGCGTGCGCGTTTCTTTCCGTGGATTGAAACGGGCACATAAAAGCTTAATTTTCGGTGGTGGTAATAATGTTGTTTTAACTGGTGACTACAATGAAGAATAGATATTCAGAAATATGTTAGATGCCTGTCGTAAGCTTGGTCTGTAGGAGGTTCGACTACAAATTTGTTGTCAAAAAATAAATAAGGCGGACACATGTGTCGCTGTGGACGCTGCGAGATATCTTGCGGCACGGATGCCACTAAATCCATGGATATTACAGTTCTATGCGTCCGAGGTTTTACTGCTCCTATCCCCCTAAACAACGATTTAATGGGACGGAGGTCAGATATGGTTTTAGGGATTTTCTATCACAAAATTAATATCTACTCTTTCGACAATTGAGATATGAAACATTTTGTTTCTTTCCTTATTAAAATGTAGCGGGTTGGAGGTTTTACCGCCTTTTTCGCATTAAGCTGCATTCTTAAGCTAGATGATATGTGTGCTCAAGCTTAGCCAACTGTATGGCAACGCTTTATCACCTGATTTGCAGAAACAAAATCGTAACATGAAATTAGTTACTTAAGTGTTGGAAATTTTGAAAGGTAGGGAACTTCTCAAATTTTTCGGAGGGGTAATAAGAAGTAAACATTGCAGAATCAAGAAATTTAGAGGATATGAAATTGGTGTAATGCACACATCATCGTATTTTACCTTATTGTCTGAAAACGTGACTTTTGAGATACAAACGTGTGTGTGTTTACCTAGTGTTTTATGGATGCGGGTGTATTTAACTTGGTGTGTGACTATGAGGAGGGCCTGTAGACTAATTTTGGGAATAGTGGTAGTTTTGAGACTTTTGCGGCTGAAAGTAATAGGAAATTGAATGAAACTGCATGATGAATAGCTTCATAATTTGTAGCTGTCTGCGGATGTTATTAGAATTATTGATGGAAGAGATGTGAATTGCTGGGAAGTATGGCATAATGTGACATTAAACGTGCATACAGAGTTATTAGAAAACGTTAATGGTACTGAACATTCAACTTCACATTTAGGGGCCCATATGTAGTATACAAAGCTACAGATGTGATGACATACTAAATGCTGTCACGTTTGATTAAGTTCACACTGTCAGACTTTACTACTCAGTTATAGCAGTAACACCAGTACCATTCTTACTGTACGTTACGTTACGGTGTGGGATGTGCTAATTTTACGCAGGTATTTTAGGTTATGGATTGTGCTATTTACCGTCGTCGTCATTGTTAATGGCCTGAGTGTTTTTGTGTTCTGTTTGTGCCAATTTAACAGCAGTTGGGCAGGTTAATTGTTTTATCATTCATCATTTTTTAATATTTTTTTTACACAATTTGTTGTATCATCATGGCATTTGAAGGTTACAATTCCTTTGGGTCCCTCATAATGATGTTGTTCCCTGTAGAATATGTTAGAAAAAAAAAGGTGGGTGGACTAAGGAAATTAGATGAGAGCGTGAGTCAGGCAAGTGATAGACTGTGGTGAAAATAGTAAAGAACTTACATGTTCTGTAAAAGGTGGTGAATTGAATGAGTATCTGAGCAACTGTTAGCCTCTCAGGAAGTACTGTTCTCTTTGACATTGATTGTTATTCCTTGTAATGATTTTGACAGCTATAGTGGATGGAATCACCAAAGCAACTACAGTATTATAATTTTGGTGGAAGTGTCTACTATTCCTTATCAAGACTGCAGTCACATTAATGTTTTGGTGTTTTTACAGAGCTGCACAGTTTCCCTGTAAGCACTGCCAGGTTCATCCAATGAGACATTTCGTACATCATCTGATGGTACTTTTCACATTGGTAATATAGAGGGTGAGGAGGATATAGACATGCAAGAGGAGGAGGAGGTGAGTGTTAAAACAAAGAAGGGCATAGGTAGCAAGGAAGTGGAATGCGTAGATATAAAAAATGAGGAGGCCATATAGAGTGAAGAGGAAGAAGAGGAAAACTTAGATATGAAAGAAGATGAGGATGTAGACATAAAAAAGGGAGTGAAAAAGTGTAATGTTTTATGAAATAACAGCTGAACCAGATTATGTGATTTATGTGTCTGTATGTCCATTATAAGACCCATTTCAACAATATCCAGTAATGTGCATTATTTTTGGCTAATCATTATACATGGCCGGAGCTAAAAATTCCACTGTTGGAATTAAAATGATTTACTGTGATTTTTTTTTGGTTGTGGGGTGGGCAGAATGGTGGTGTTGGGAATATTTTAATAATAAGGTAGGTCTGGGAGTAATTGTAGAGAAGATCAAAATACATTCTTATATCCATGTAGGAAAATCCATATCCACAGGATGTTTCCCAAAGGCTGGACCAATTTCAAGGGGTTGTACAGTAGAATTTATTTAATCTGACACCCACATGACTAGAAAGGTGCAGAATTGTTAAATGTTCCATTTATCAAACAGCGCCTGTATTGACCTAAGTTCTAACATATGATTTTTTCCTTATGTTTCTCTATACCGTAGATGGTCAACTATCCAGTTTTGTATGCTGTGATAATGACACACTGGCTTGTAGCACTGTAGTCTGGTTTTAGGAACAGTGCTGATCATTCCATAGACTTTTATGGCCTGAAATAATAGGTTATTGTAGAAAAGTTCATAAATCGTAGCTGCCACCAGACATTATTAGAATTAAGTAAGCAAGGAAGAAAGGAAGGAAGGTGAACAGTTGGTTCATGTAGAGTGTTGTGTGACATGAGACATTTATACAGAGTTATCAGAAATCCCTAATCATATTGAAGGATCATCTCAACGTCTAGCGGCCTATATGTATACCAAGCTAGAGACAAAATGACATATCCATTGCTGTTACGGATGACTGAATTCACTGTCTCAGACTTTACTACACAGTCACTGTAATAACACCATTAACTTTTCTACTGTGGTTATGTTACTGTTCCGGTGATGCCAGTTTAATACAGTGAGCTTAGCTTGGGGGTTGTGTTTGTCGTGGACCAAATTTTTTCTTTTGTTCCAATTTAATATACCGGTTGATTATGTATGTGGTTGAGTTTCATCGCGTGTCATTTGTCCGAATTTAATATCAGTATGCTAGGTTGGAGGTTCCATGATTTGTCACTGTCTCACTATGTTTGTCCCAAGTTTTGGTGTGTCAGCATGGCATTTGAAGTGCACTAAACATATGGGCTGTAATAGTGATGTTGTGCAGTGAAGAATATTTGTGAGAACAGAAGATAGGTGGGCTAAAGAAATTAGGTGAGAGGGCGCGAGTCAGGCTGTGGTGGAAATTGTAATAAACCAGTGTGTTCTGTAAAAGACAAGGAAGTGAATGCGTAGCTTTGGAACTGTTAGCTTCTCAGGTAGAAATTTTGTTTGTAACTTTGGTTTTTATTCCTTGTAATGTTGTTGGTAGTTAAAGTAGAGGGAATCCTCAAAGAAGCTTCAGTATTATCATTTTTGGTGAGAGAGTATACCATTCTTGTCACGATAGAAGTCACATTAATATTACTTTGGTTTTACAGAGCTGCACAGATCCTCTGCACATTCCGCCCGGTGCATCTAGTGAGAGGTTTCCAACATCGTTTGATGCTACATATGATGTCAGCAATACAGAAGTTGAGGAGGATGTAGTTGTCATATATGAGGGTTTCATAGCTATAAATGAAGAGGCATCTCTACACATAAAACAAGAAGAGACTCTTGGACCTATAAGTTTTCCTGCTATAAAGTCTGAACCAGATGAGGTATGTTATGTGTGTATATGTCTGTTATTGGACACATTTCACCAGTGTTCAGACATGTCACTTGTTTTTGTGATGCCATTATTTTTGGCCAGTTGAAACAGCTACACTGTTCGGAATGAAAATGTTTTACTGTAATGGTCTATTTTGGTGGGTTGGCATGGGGGTGGGTTGGAGGGACTGTAGTAAATAGGTTGGTCTGCATGTAACTGCAGAGAAGACGAAAATATATTCTTATTTCCATGTAACTAAAAATCCATATCCTTTACATGTTTCCAAAAATGTCGACCCATTCCAAGACCTTGAACAGTAGAATTTATTTAATTTGGCAATCACTGGCCAGGAGAGGTGCCAGATTATTATGTATTCCGTTTATCAAACGGTACCTCTAATGACCTGATTTTTTATGTGTATTTGTTTCCTTGTGTGTCTTTATACCATAGATGGCCAACAATCCATTCTTGTATGTGTATACTGCCATAATGACACTCCAGCATGTAACCCCTCCAAGCTTCGTAATTATTCTTAGTGTCTGCAGCTGCATGTTTACCTATTTTGTGTTTGCTGGAAGGCATTATTATAGCTCAGTGGGCTCAGTGAAGTGCAGATTGCAAAATGTGAAATCACAGTATTATTATGCACACTGGAAGGTACCTACACCACAGCTTCTTGAATTATGGGCTATTTTCCTCACCTGTTGCAGTATCTGGTTTTTGGAGTATTAACTTCATGTAGAAGCTCGTTTAGATTTATTAAAATTTGAATTGTAATTTGTTATAGGGAACTTATTTCCCCAGAAAGCAGTGGTTCTCCTTGCGGTAGATAATGGTGATGCATATTCAGGTTTAAATGGCCACTCTGCATAAAAAAATTGCATTATTGGTTTTAGTATGGTACTACAAAGCCAGAGGTGATACACAACAGGATTTGTGAAGGTAGTGACTGCCTGAATGCTGTATTATGAAATGGTAGAACAAGCCTACAGGTGATGGTTTCCTGCAAAAAGTGTGGGCTGGGGGAGCAATGAAGCAGTGACATTTCTGTATCTTGTGCTTATACAGGTGCTCTAATGTGCAGTTTGGAAACACATGTTTCAGAAAAGTTCTTGATTCACACCACTAACCAGACTCTCCATTCACGTAGCAGATACCTCTCTGCTTCCCTTACAGTATCTCATGTGTGTGAGCATTTTTTCAGGCTGTTGTATTATTTGTATACTAGTTGCCAACATGATGTCAAGTTGTCCTGAATTGAATCCATGGCATATCATCCAAATTTTGGTTTCTGTGCTGCAGTCGTCTTACTTATCTGTCTTATAATTATTGCAGCTTTAGCATTATACCAGGCATGGATTTGTGTGGGAGTAGGTATAGGCAAGTATCTAACCTTTAGCCAGATTAGACACATGGTTATACTATTTGAGTTTTAATTTGAATGTACTCTCATATGGAGGAACTTTAGAAATGTAATTATGTGACTTATGTATTTTTTTGCATCTACAGTTTACTTTGCAAGTAATCCACTCAGTGAATTCTGCGACATTCATTTAAACGTTGCTGCGGTTGGTAGACACCATGACGTTTGTCAAGAATTATTTTAATTCTAACCAACTCTAATTAATTTTCTTGTACTCAGGGATTTATTACTGTACTGTGGACTCAGGCCTATCTCAGAAGATCTGGTACAAGTAGATGTTGTGCCACGTGCATTCAGTTTCCTCTGGCCTCATATATTAATTTTCAAAAAGTAAAAAATTCATCCTGAAACAGCAGCAGCCAGTGCAGTATCATTCCCTTATGTCAAGTTTTGCAAAACATCACTTCTGTCTTAGTTGCATTTTTTATCAGAGGGTATAGCACAGTCATCACAAACATCACTTCCGTTCGCTGTTTACAGTCGTACAGCCACATTGTTGGACTGCATGCTGAAAGAAGGCAATGCCGCCGGTTGCTAAACGCACATTTGCTGGCTGGGTGACTGGTTCACTGTACCGTAATATAACTGGAATAATTTTTTAATCACTGGCGAATCACAAGTATGATCTGTATTCATATTAGATGTGAATGTCGAACAAACCAGGGAAGTCTTTCATGCAGCCCATGAAAATATATTTGCCATGACTGAAGAAGTAAAGTTGCCACACAGAGCTGTGTGTCAGGCTGTGAAAATATCTTAGCAGTTAAAATCAAGCTGTTTGATCTCTGTGTGTGGATTTTGTTTATGTGGTGTCAGATGCTGTATGTCCCATGTATTGTGGTTTTTAGGGATGAAGGAGCATTTGAACCTACTAGAGAGATTTTTTGACATTTTGCTGACTGTGCATCTCAGTATTTTTATCTCAATAATTAACCCACTTGATGCACAAAATTTTGTTTTACAATAAGTTAAATTCATGCCTATATATGAGTCCCCTCTCAACCTGTGCACGTGACGGCCACCTATAGGTGTGATGATACCAGAGGCTGTGTAATGCAATTTTGACCTCCTGATGATGAGCACGTGTGCTTCAAACATGTAGAGGCATGGAATAAAGATAATTTAAAACAAAAATTTTGTGCATCAAGTTGGTTAATTACTGAGATAAATCTAGAGAGATGTTGCGTAGGGAGAACAAGACCAATCCCTTGACCTGGGAGGTTATGTGAGTTTACACCACTAGACAATGTTTTCTGCGATTATGTCACACAACACATTTATCTTCGACCATTTGCATTCTCCTGATGGAAAGACACACTGAAATTGAACATGTTTGGATACCTGCTCTCTTCTGGGATTGTACGCAGCATAGAGTGGTAATTACTTACAGACATTTTGGGATAAGCAATTAGTTCCCTTTTCAAGGGTCAAGATATCCAAGAGGAACTTGTCTTGATAGCAGACAGCCTGCTCATAATGGATGTCTTTTATTGGAGCTGACTGTTACTGAGCTTATATGAAGGTAGCTGATTTTCAGGATACACATAGTGTACTTTAGATCTTCAAAGAAAAGCTGTATAATATCTTTATCACACATCATTCTGAACTAGTGTCTTGTGACAGGAAATGGTGTATTTGATTCATATATTGTTAACACACCACAATATACTACATTTGTGATGCTTAATGAAATTTGATAAAGAACATGTGTCTTGTGATATAATACTTGTGTAACTGATGTATTACTCACTTTTGATATGTTTTCTACCTCTTTTTAAAATAATAATATTACTTCCTTTTTTCTTGCTAACAGGGAACTTTCAATGAAACATTCATTGAGGAGGGCGCTATGAAACAGCATCAGGTGATACATACAGTGGAATGTGCTTATCCCTGTTATGTGTGTAATAGAACATTCGAGCAAATACGACATCTGGAGATTCATCAACGTGTACATACTGGGGAGCATCCATATCACTGCAATGTGTGTAATAAAACATTCAAGCTCAGGAAACAATTGATTAGACATCAACCAATACATAATGGGGAGCGTCCATATTGCTGTGATGTGTGTAAGAAAACATTCATTGACAAATATAGCTTGAAGGTACATCTACGTATACACACTGGGAATCGTCCATACACCTGTGGAGTGTGTAATAAATCATTCAGGAATGCAGGTGGCCTGAATGTACATCACTTTGTGCATACTCAGGAGTGACCGTGTTGTTGTGTTGTGTGTAATAAAGCATTCAGTTACACAACAGATCTGAATGTACATAGACGTGTACATACTGGGGAGTGGCCATATCGCTGTGAAGTGTGTAATAAAACATTCCGTAGAACAAATAATCTGAAGGAACATAAACGTATACATACTGGGGAGCGTCCATATCGCTGTGATGTGTGCAGTAAGATGTTCAGTCAGAAACATGAACTAAAGAGACGTATTCTGTCCTGTTGTAATAAGCATCCATAATCCCATGATATGTATAATTCCTTCATTATGGTGCATTTCCTGAGGAGTCATCACCATTTACATATGGTGAAGTGTCTGTTTCTGTGGTATTTTAAAATATTTTC
>Ga0123354_10019473_pt1 | contig 10659 bp, 5 predicted proteins | sample TergutLab28metaG_2_FD_97872 | JGI IMG/M metagenome (GOLD analysis project Ga0123354, IMG submission 97872) | Labiotermes labralis P4 segment gut microbial communities from Petit-Saut dam, French Guiana - Lab288 P4 | ecosystem: Host-associated > Arthropoda: Insects > Digestive system > Gut ...
CATCTTCTCACTCCCAGCACTTGAAGATCTCTTTCTACTTCCTCTTTCCATCGTTTCCTGGGTCTTCCCCTTCTTCTCGTCCCTTCCAGTTCTTGAGTGAAGATCTTTTTGGGCATCCTATCCCCCTCCATTCTATCTAGGTGACCTAACCAGCTTATCCTTTGCCCTTTTATCCATTTTACTATATTTTCTCCTTTGCTCACCTCTTATTGTTCTCGATTCGTCCGACTTTTCCATTCCCCTTTTTCATATTTAGGAACATATATTTTTCTAAATATTTGCCAATCTCCTACATTATCTCTTTCATTCTTCCAGGTTTTAGTATGAATTGTAGGTTCCATGTAACTAGGGTTATTTCTGTATATCCAGGTTTCTTCCGTCCGTCATCATTTAATCTAACCAGCTCTTTCCTTTGCTCGACTTTTGTAACAATAAGTTTTTTTTTTTACTGGGTGGGGTTGTTAGCCCCACGCCCAACCCCCAACCTAGAGGATCAGGGTGTCCCTTTATGTCTGGGCCATCACCTTTGTCCTGTCTGGCATGAGAGGCCCCACACGTCCAGGAAGTGGGCCTTCACTTAGAACTCCTGAGAACATCGAACGATTGCGTCAGGTTTTTGTCAGAAATCCTCCGCTTATGGGAATGTGCTGACAACAAGGGACGCCACCTCACAGACACTATATTCAGGAAGTGAATATTGTAATTAAAATGCTTTGAGATAGAGATAATATTCGTAATAAATTCACGTGAAAGATAGTATACTTTTCATTGTATTGTGACTTAAAAATCGTCATGTTTTTCTGCCGCAACCTGTATAATGTGTGTTCTTGCAGTACTAAACTATAAGATGTAATCACATGTGCACACATTTAGCCCTTTAAACGCCGAGTTAAATCCCATTTGCCTTTTACTTGCATTCGGAGCTCACCATATTCTCCACGTTAACAGGATAAGGGTTAACCCGGAACACAGCGGCTGTCAATAGATTTCCAATTTCCCGAAAACGACTATAATGGCTGTGTGACCCACCAAGTCTTCTATTAAACGGGTATTGGAGTCTTCATAATTCTAAAATGAGCCATCTCCGTTCTGTGTATATATATATATATACACACACACACAATAGGTGTGGGTATCAGTCAATAACACAACAATATCTAAAAAAATGTTTAATAAAGGATGAAGTAAACTGCATGTTTCGGCCTAATGTGGCCATCATCAGGTTTTCATCCGAAAGTATGGTGGTAGTGTTTTACTGGGTTGGTATGCACTACCACTATACTTTCGGATGAAAACCTGATGATGGCCACATTAGGCCGAAACATGTAGTTTACTTCATTCTTTATTAAACATCTTTTTTAGATATTGCTGTATTATTGACTGATACCCACACCTATTGGGTATTGGAGGCTCTTCTTGCGGCAGAAAATCGGCCGATTCGTGAATCTGACCACTCATTTCCTTCCATTTCTGCGATTAGCCCTTTAAACGCCGAGTTAAATCCCATTTGCCTTTTACTAGCATTCGGAGCTCACCATATTCTCCACGTTAGCACGTAAAGGGTTAATTATTGTAAACGTCGAAGAAATATAGATTACTGTACACCCAGTAAAATTTAAGGTACGTAAAATTAGCATTTTACTCACATATTAACGTGTTGCATGTGACTCGCACAACAGTGACTCTTTTATGATCATGTCTGAACAGATAATAAATTGAGTACCGAAGTGTGAAGATTGAATGAGGCATCATTTGGAAGTCACCAGCTGCTGTTAGCGTTCTAAAATTGCATTACGTGTGAAGGTTTTTAGCTAAATGTGTTTGAATCAGCAACCTGAAAGTGACAAGGTTATGTTGAAATGTGTTGGGGTCTTTTGTTGGCAGATTGTTATATCATGTTATTATTGTGTGTTGTGCTCGTGACGTGCACTGATTATAGGCCTGTGCATTACACCGGCAAATAATGTATTGTGAACATTTAACTTATTATTTTTTGAGAAGTGTTCCTTGTTGTTTCACAAATTGTAACGTATATGGTTAAAAACGGAAACTTTTGCTTCTACAAAGAAAAGACTTTTAAACTACATTTTTAAATATGTTTGATTTTTGTCAATTTACCTAATACTGAAAGAAATATATATAAGCCATATAGTCAGAACACAACCATATTGTCACATTTTTTTTGGTCTCCTGTATTGTACCACCAGTCTAGCACAGACTATAATTACATTTAACCTTATATCCTACGCTGATATTAATATCGCATGACCTGTGGAGTAATATTCCATTGAATATCCTCACATCAGATATTCTCGTACCTGTTTACTGTGCTTATGAGAACCTTGTGGTTAGTTCAGTTGGTTTGAAACGTTTTAATCTTCTTGGTCCTTCTTCTTCTGGTAGTGCGGGTATGAGTTCGTTGGGATGTGTGATTAGCTTCTCTCGGTATTTGGTGTTGAACTTAGTTATTTCTGCTTTTATTGTAGGTATCTGTAGATCGGTGTGTAGAATACTGTTCGGTACACACAATGGGGCGTTGACGATTGATCTGAGGACTTTATTTTGCCGTATTTTGATGTTGGATTTACTTGCTGTACCCCAGAGGGGGATGCCGTACGTCCAGATTATATTGTCGCATAGAGTAGTAAAAAAGGTAAAGTGATCCCGTTACAGGCCCGGTGTGGCCCAGAGGGTGGGTAGAGATATAGCTCTACTCTTCCATGATCGCGGCATTAGAAGGAGGTGAGTGGTCAACAGCACGCCCCGGCCGCACTTTACCTCCAGGAAAGTCGCGGTAGCCATTTTACAAGAAGCTGGGTGGGCCCCAGGGCCGGTCTGGACGGGCGGAAAATCTCGTCCTCACCGGGATTTTTGTTTTTATTTATCTCTAGTAACACAGGTCAGTTCAGTCTAAGCAAACTGTCAGAGGAGCATTGTGATTTTTGGATGCAAAGTGAAATACAGGTAAAGGTAAACAGAACACTGGAGTCTTTTGAGATAGTGAACACGTCACAGGCTCTGAAGTTCCGTGTGCCATCGCTTTTGTATGATATACCATATCGTCATCATCAGGTTTATGTCTATCAATATATGTCTAGGACGGTTATGTAGTTGCCAATTCGATCCCGGACCGTCCAACCCGTAGTTAGTCGTTATACCGACTGAGCTACCCGGTTCACATATAAAGAAGTACATAGGTTATACAACTATATGTTTCGGCCCTGGGTATTGGCCATCTTCAGGTTGTTCACGACTTATCGATCAGCTATACAGTTTGATTAGGGTATATTCTGGGGGGGACGATCGATAAGTTATGAATAACCTGAAGATGACCAATACCCAGCGCCGAAACATGTGCTTGTATAACCTATGTACTACTCTATGTAACAATATAATTGTGTTCTGACCATATGACTTAATTATAATCCTTTTAGTTAATTAGACCAACACAACGGGGATGATAATACAAAGTTTTATTGTGTGTTAACTTAATAAGTTCTCTGGACAACCTGATAATGGCCTGCATACAGGGCCGAAACATGTAGTTGTATATTATATATCGCTACTAACTGTAATATTGTTGTGTTCATGACTGTATGTATATATAGATATATACACACTACAGCTTTGTGTTATTGACCTAGCACAACGGGGATGACACATCTTAAGATACTGGGATGAGTCACCTAAAGTTAACTAATACTGCTTAAGAGTGTCAATGAGTGAACGTAGCCTTGTACAAAATTCAAAATATTTATGTTTGCACTTCCGTGAGCTTGTGCCATTACTCTGAGGAACTTGGGGGTCTATGAACGGAACGCCCTTCAACCTTTTAGCGCACACACACGGGACACCGGAAGGTGTCACATGACACCGGTCATTTCTCACACAGCATGTCAGCCGGTGGGGGAACAACGATAAACAGTGGAAGGCAGACTCTAGGTATTTCGCTGACATTGACTCACCATCATCATTGTCAAGGTCTCCAGGTCCTCGCATCATTCATCGGTCGATCACTCGCCTGCCCAGTGACACTTAGTGGCGTATCCAGGAATTTTGTTCGGTGGGGAGGGGGGGGGGGTTCAACAAATTCAGTTGAAGACAGAGGACAGAGAGAACGGGGATCTGAGGGCAGTAGCCCCCTAGTCAGGGGTTCTGGAGGCAGCTGTAATTTGGTACAAGACATTTCATTTCATATAGTAAAACTGTCTTAATTTCTGTTACTTTGAGACTATTTATGATGACAACCAATTTATTTGTTATTGCTAATGTAAAACAACTGCGAATCTAGTTAGTTTTAGAATTTTACTGCCTTTTTTTCCCCAACATCTTGGTGTGTTGGCGTCCTAAATTCAGCAATTTTTAACAGTTTTCACAATCGGGTTGAATTTGGCAAGATTTTGGAGGGACTTCGGAATTTCGGGGGGGGGTGTTTTGAACACCCCCAAAAACCCCCTCGGTACGCCACTGGTGACACATCTTCCCTTCGGTAAATAGCGCGTTAACTGACTTACTCTGTAGAATAGACCTCTTCGTGACAAGTTGACAGTTATTTTGCTGGTCAATAAATTCTCCATCTGTTATGGAATCGAAGTGTTCATTACCGCGTTTGCAATATTCCGCGATTTATTACTGTCCTGAGCCATATAAATCCACTCCACTTCTTATTGTTTGGAGTATATTTTAATATCTTCCTACTACCCACGCCTGCATCTTACAGGTGGTCTTTGTTAAAAAATAAGTCGAAGCTCTTATACAATATTGTTTGAGTACACGCCATGGTCAAATGACTCGCAGTATCAAATTATCCTACGTTGAGCACCTCGTAGGGGCCCGGGTAACTCAGTCGGTATAGCAACTGGCTACAGGCTGGACGGTCCGGGCATGGAATCCCGGTTGTGGCGAGATTTTCCGCACCTGTCCAGACCGGCCCTGGGGCCCACCCAGCCTCCTGTACAATGGGTGCCGTGTCTTTCCAGGGCGTTAAGAGCGGCCGGGGCGTGACGCTGACCCCTAAACCCTTCTAGTGCCGTGGTCAAGAAAGAGTAGAGCTATACCTCTACTCCCTCTATAGGCCGTACGTCCTGTAAAGAGCCTCAGTGCCTGTACAAGGGTGCACTTTAACTTTACCTATACCTCTACTACCCCTATAGGCCGTACGGCCTGTACAGAGCCTAAGTGCCTGTACAAGTGTGCACTTTACCTTTACCTATACCTGTACTCCCCCTATGGACCGTACGGCCTGTACAGAGCCTCAGTGCCTGTACAGGGGTGAATTTTACATTTACTTATACCTCTACTCCCCCTATAGGCCGTACGGCCTGTACAGAGCCTCAGTGCCTGTACAAAGGTGCACTTTAACTTTACCTATACCTCTACTACCCTATGGACCGTACGGCCTGTACAGAGCCTCAGTGCCTGTACAGGGGTGCATTTTACCTTTACCTATACCTCTACTCCCCCTATAGGCCGTACGGCCTGTACAGAGCCTCAGTGCCTGTACAAGAGTGCACTTTAACTTTACCTATACCTCTGTTCCCCCTATGGGTCGTACGGCCTGTACAGAGCCTCAGTGCCTTTACAAGAGTGCACTTTAACTTTACCTATACCTCTGTTCCTCCTATAGGCCGTACGGCCTGTACAGAGCCTCAGTGCCTGTACAAGAGTGCACTTTACCTTTACCTATACCTCTACTCCCCCTATAGGCCGTACGGCCTGTACAGAGCCTCAGTGCCTGTACAAAGGTGCACTTTAACTTTACCTATACCTCTACTCCCCCTATGGACCGTACGGCCTGTACAGAGCCTCAGTGCCTGTACAAAGGTGCATTTTACCTTTACCTATACCTCTACTCCCCCTATAGGCCGTGTGGCCTGTACAGAGCCTCAGTGCCTGTACAAGGTTGCATTTTATCCCCTTTTTTAAATACCTCATGAATAAAATCAATCCTTCTAAATACTGCGTCACTGACGTTATCATTAAACCGTCGGCCTGTTGCTTAACCGATTGGGGGCCCATGACAATGTCACAAAGGATACCAGCCCATTTGCTTACATTGCAGGAGATTTCGGCCCCATGTTCGCGTTAGCACGAGGAACACACCGTACCCAGAGGATCATCTTGTGGACGCTGAACACGTGTTTAGGCGTAAAACACTTTTTCATTTTGACGTCATAGAATGTTGCAACACTGCATGGGTAGACGACGGTCGTAACGAAACGCCTGCTAGCAGTTGGATGGAAGTGGCTGATCGTCCGGGAGTATTTCGAAGTACGTGGGTTTGGATTTGTGTGATATCCCTGCAACATATTTGCGACTGTCATTACGGCATATTTGCTTGTGTCCGTACAGGCGGTAGGCGTCTTGGGTCTCAAATGTCATGGGTGTTCCATTGCGTGCCTCAGGGAAGCAGCGTCTGGATGATATCGACCAGAGTAGTGTTGGACGATCTGGCAGGGATGGTACTTAGCTCGGCTGTGACTGACACGGAAGGTGAAGGTCATGTTTCAGTATTCTCCAGATACTCGACTGCTGAAACCTGCCCTACGGCGATACGTCGTGAATACGCCCAGTGACTCGCTCTGTCCTCGTAACCAATAACACTGCCGGAAGGTGCGTTTCGCCCTTTGACTGTGATATCTCAGAACACAAGTCGTACAATACTTTGACTTATTTTGTAAAGGAATCGCAGTAAGGGTAGATGTTCACTAATTTCTTTTAATTTTGTATGTACCGCAGGCTTGCCGGTATTTTAGCAAGACAAAACCTACATACAATAGAGGCCACAAGGATAAAATCCTTGGGGCAATTCATGACAAGTTGTATATGACGTTTTGTGATGATATCGAAAATTGATTGGAGAATAGATGTAATAATTGCAGTGAAAGACGATATACATACCTACAGGCGTAATTCATAATTAAGGCAAACAAAATCCACAAATATTTGTATATGAACATGCATGATGCGTAAGACATTCTTATGTTACAATTATGTAATGTTAACCAACAAAATGCACTTTTCAAATTAATGCTTTAACCCTTATCCTGCTAACGTGGAGAATATGGTGAGCTCCTAATAATGCCAACAGATAGCAGATGGGATTTAACTCGACATTTAAAGGGTTAATACTATTCTTTTTGTCTCCTACATGTTTCGAACATCTTATGTTCATCTTCAGGAGGACTATATTGTACACGCAGCCTTATATGGTATATATTCCATACATTTATGCAAGCAACCTGGCGGGTTCAGCGGTTAACATTACATTACATAAGACATATATGTGGCTTAAATATATAATAAGTACAACACAAATACACACATACCTACATATATATATATATATATATATATATATATACACACACACATATATATAGATGATACATACATATGAACATATATGTAATATACCGTATATATGTGTGGTATATTACATATATATATATATAGGTGAATATATATGTATGTGGACCGGGTAGCTCAGTCGGTATAGCGACTGGCTACGGGCTGGACGGTCCGGGAATCGAATCCCGGTGGTGGCGAGATTTTCCAAACCTGTCCAGACCGGCCCTGGAGCCCACCCAGCCTCCTGTACAATGGGTACCGGGTCTTTCCCGGGGATAAAGAGCGGCCAGGGCGTGACGCTGACCCCACGCCCCTTGCAATGCCGTGATCAAGAAAGAGTAGAGCTATACCTCTACTCCCCCTACGGGCCGTACGGCCTGTACAGAACCTCAGTGCCTTTACAAGTGTGCACTTTACCTTTACCCTTTATCTATATGTATTATATATATATATATATATATATATATATAGGTGTGTAAGTACGTGTGTATTTGTGTTGTACATATTATTTATTTAAGACACATATGTGTCTGACTTATGTAATGTTAACCACTGAACCCTCCAGTATATATGTATGTGTATGTGTGTGTATATGGGCGTATACATATACATACATACGTACATACATACACACATAATACATACATACATACGTACATACATACATACATACATAATACATACATACATGAGTTTATACATACATACTTACATACCTACATACATACATACAAACATACATACATACATAGTGCATACATACATATATTCATAATTACATACATACGTACATACATATATATATATATATACGCGTTCTTTTGATTACTGCCATCGAAAGCTGATCGACCATCGACTCCGGTAATCACCCTACTTCTTGTAACCACAACATACAACCATATAACCACACCATACAAACATGTAACCACACCATACAAGCATGTAACCACTGCAATGAACCCCAGCTAGCTCCACTTTGAGAAACTTTTCTGTAGAGCCAGGACGCTCTTTCACTTAACATTCTTAATGGCATGATCATCATCTTTTGTAGGCTGGCGCACATTTCACTTTCTTATAAAGCAAAATAACTTAAAAATTAATAAACGCGCATTTCAGTGTTTTCATCTACAACTAATGGAGATTAACTGAGTTCGATTTCATAAACTGGAGATGGTTTATTTGGATACAAACGTTTATGGAGATTGTTAGGTTTGGAACATCTCTTAACAAATGTAATTTTTTTCGTTTTTACTGAACCAGATTTCTGTAGCGAAATTTACGTTCGGAGGACCATGCATCGTGATATATTCATATAATAAAACCAACGAGATGCATTAATTTCCCAAATTTATTTTTGGAATATGACTCTACACGTTTCGGACAGTTCCTCTGTCCATCATCAGGATTGTCATGCAGGTTATGCTGACAGCTTGCTAGCAAGCTGTCAGCATAACCTGTATGACATATACCATTGCTGTGTGTACAGTGCTAGACTCCTGATGATGGACAGAGTTACTGTCCGAAACATGTATAGACCTATTCCAAAAATAAATTTGAGAAACTAGTGTTTCTCTTTGGTTTTATTATAAGAATATTCTGTAGCGAATTTGTATTCCTTCCTATTAGCGTGAAATACGAACACTTCCCTTAGTACGACGCACAGCTTTGCTATAACGACTGATTTTGATCCCGTAGAAAGTGCCACAGTTTTTGGCTGCGAATGTTCTTTTGAACTGTATGCGTTACGTTACATCGAAACGTCCGAATGTGATTATCTGTTAACTCAGACTCTTATCGTACAAGAACGGAAATCAAGCTGTATATTTACAAAATCATAATACTAAACTCTTTAATTCTTAGCGGTCACCTTATTTGCCAATAGATTTAATTTTAAACTATCCCACATTCACTCAATTATCACACCAACCACTGCACATATATAAAATTTATAAAATTTACACATTAAAACATTAAAAACTCTCCGACATGTTTCGGTCCTAAGACCATCATCAGGGAGTCATATCGTCCTTGCTAAAGTCACAACTATAAAAACACCAAGCTAAAGTTACTAAAGGCAAATGCGACAATATGGTTTAGTTGTGTGACTTGAGCAAGGAATATATAGCTCCTTGATGATGGTCTTAGGACCGAGACATGTGGGAGCGTTTTTAATGTTTTAATGTGTAAATTTTGTAAATTTTATATATGTGCAGTGGTTGGTGTAATAATTGAGTAACTCGACAACATGCACGTTGTAACAATAAAAATAAAAAAAATACCCCACATTCAGTTCACAGAATTTTGTGCTTTGTATACTGCTCAGAAAGAGCAACCATTTTTTTCCCCCATTCAACATTAACCAGACGGTTTTTATAACTGAGAGGTAGATTGTTTACTTAGCGGTACGCACTGCTGTTTTTATAAAATGTATGTTTTGTTTCTTCTTTAAAGGGGTAATGGTGTTCATGAAAATCATTTTTGTCGAATCTGAGAATGGTATGAAACGGTACGCGGAACTTTCGATTTTAAAATAGATGGTAGATATAATGTTCATCGTGCATTCAGGGGTTAAATGAAGAGTAAATTTATTAGACGGCCGTTGTCAGACAGCACTGTGTTAGCCATGCAGACCCATGTAATCGATATCTTGGTTGCGTGAATATTCATAGATACATTAATGCAAAATAATGTTTACATTACTCATTTTATGGCACTGAATTACGTTAAGCTTGAGTGAGATGTAAAGTTTTATTTATTGATCTGTCATCCATTTACATTAGACGATAACATAATATTTTTCATGTTGGGGAAAACAGGAAGCTTTGCCGCAGAATTATTTTATATAACAATGAAATTTAAACGGATTTGAGCTGGTAACGTTTAAATCAAAGTACGGATTGTCATAATAACCCATAATCAACACGAATCACTTTTAATTTTTAGCTCGCATGAATAATTGGCTCTGAAAACGCACACGGCTTGATTTAAGAGTGCATTACCGCAATTATTTTTCAGACAGTTTCTTGAAGCACTATACGTAATTCTCGGTATAAACAAATATCATTTTCTTAAACCGCGTCAGTAGGTTTTCCTTTCATTGAAAGGTTCGTTTTATTTGAACAAATAGCTCTCGTATATTTAACCCTTTAAAGACGAAGCTCAGGTCGCTTTATTTAAAGACCCAGCCCGTACCGCGCTGTAAACACTTTTCATCTCGGTTATAAAAACCAATCAGTTTATGGTGTAAGTGGCACAAGTCGCTGTTTGTTCTCAGATAAATACAAAACACATAAATACAGTGTGGGCAGA
>Ga0123354_10019474_pt1 | contig 10658 bp, 7 predicted proteins | sample TergutLab28metaG_2_FD_97872 | JGI IMG/M metagenome (GOLD analysis project Ga0123354, IMG submission 97872) | Labiotermes labralis P4 segment gut microbial communities from Petit-Saut dam, French Guiana - Lab288 P4 | ecosystem: Host-associated > Arthropoda: Insects > Digestive system > Gut ...
AGCCGTTAATCTCTGTTTTCTAGACCTGGAGCCGCTACTTTTTTCATTCAAGTAGCTCCTCAATTGACCTCACGAGGCTGAGTGGACCCCGTTCCAGACCCACTACTACTCAGAAAATCTGGATCGAACCCGGGACCTCTGTATCTGTAGCCAGAAACTCTGACCACTAGACCACAGAGGCGGTCAGTGTGTTCCAATACAGGCCCTAATACAATTCTTGGATATTGTTTCACGTTTGAATATTTTCTGTGGAATTTCTTTCTACGTTCGAATGTGTAAGGATATAAAACGGAAATGTATTTAATTCCTGTTATTTGGGCTGGAACAACAGGTTTGTGTCTGGAATAAGTGGAAAACTAGTTCAAATGAGTATGCAAACTCGCACATAATAAAACTAACATAGAGATTTACTCCACCAAAGTATCCTCTCTCCCCCCCCCCCCCCCCCCCCCCACCTTTTCCTGAGGGTTATATCATAACCCTGTCAAAATATCAGAATAATAATCAGGGCTCTTACATTAATAATTTAGCGGGCCACTGAAGGAAATAAAAAAGTTTCCACGAGCCAGTGGATTATGCAAAGTGGGATAATACTGCAATGATATCAGCAACCAACAAGAAGCAGCAAAATTTGTTTTTCATTAATTCTTTCAAGCTTGCTGTACATGTTTCGGACGACAGTTTCGCCCATCTTCAGGAGCACTCTGACTGTACAAAAAGTTTTTTGTAACACTGTACCGACTGTGCTGTCTGCTGCCTACCGGTGACACAGTTTGGATGGAACTGTGACACCGGGCGGCAGCAGACAGCACAGGCGGTACATTGTTCCAAAAAGCTGTGTATACAGTCAAAGTGCTCCTGAAGATGGACAAAACTGTCGTCCGAAACATGTACAGCAAGCTTGAAAGAATAAATGAAAAACAAATTTTGCTGCTTCTTGTTGGTTGCTGATATCATTGTGCTGGTGAAGCACGGTCACACAAACGTCAAATGGGTCTATATTGTTTGTAAGTAAACAAAACTTGTGACATTATTATAAGACTTCTTGGTCATTGAAATATGAAGGCAAAAAGTATTACGAAAATTCAGGAAACACTGAAGCAAAGGTATGGCCTCATAAGCAAGAACAAAGGATTCCCCAACATTAAATTGCTGGGCGCGTTCGCAAAATTGCGGAAAGTCACTGTTAGCTTCGTTAGGTCTGCCCGTCTTTCTGACTGTTCGCAGGGAACAACTCGGCTCCTAATGGACGGATTCTCATGAAATTTAAAGTGTGAAGCTCTTTTTTTCCGAAAATTTGTCGATAAATTTCAAGTTTCATTAAAATCTGACAACAATAACCGGTACTTCACATAAAGACCAATGTACATTTGTGTTAGCAACTCGCTGAATTCTTCTTAGGATGAGAAATATTTCAGACAAAGTTGCAGAGAAAATCAAAAGTCACATTTTGTGTTCAGTAACTTTTTTCTGCAAATCGTGCCGTTTGTGAGATAATGTGGAAAAATATTGTAGATCCAGACAAGGCCACAGATGGCGATACAATACGGCGCGTGCATATTGCATGGAAGATAAATAAGGCCAAAAGCACACACTCAGAATATGTAATACTCATTGCTTTTCCGCAGCAACAGTTTTAGCATGAACGCACCTCAGTGTTAGGTTATATGTATATTGAATGTCTTGTTTAAAATAGCAAAGAAACTAAAAACGAAACGCCGGTTCTTATGGGTCGAAACCAATTCAGGTGTTTAATAATAAACTATTTCATAAATAACAAAACACACTGTGGTTCTGGTCTCCCCAGGCATCAAAAATAGTAAGCCTCAGGCTCAAAGATCAGGACGGTCGTTGATGAAGATTTTGTCCTTCCGGTGATAAGAATCAAGGCGAATTTGGGGTACTCTTTCCGGGATGAAACGCGTCTTTTGGGGCGGGAAATACGGTAGGCTACTTCATGCAATACAATAGATCAGTGTATCGAAATTTTCAAGATCTTAACCCATCGTCATGCCGAAACTAAAATAAAAACTTATTCGAAAAATTTGCTTAGAGAAAAAATTCACCACGATTTTTTTAGGCGCGCGGAGAAGTCAGCAGGAACCGACGGACCGCTAATGTTTGCAGATATTTTGAAAGCGTCGACGGTAGAGTGACCGTCGAGGATTTGGAAGTACTTGTCTGAAAATCGATGTGATACCGCGACGTTTGCCTTTGCGAGAGGAAAATTTCTGGATAAACTTCGAAGTTGGCTGCCGAAGTCCAGCCCAGTTTCGAAGCTGCTCACCCCCTCAATAAACGCCTAAGTACTACCGCTACATTAATCTGCTCGGCCCAGTGATATATCCCACCTCTTCTTAACATTACTGAATATTCACATCAGTTGGAATGTACATGTAACTCTAAGCCAGGCTATCAAAGTACAGAAATATTTACATAAATTAGCAATTTTTTACCCCAAAAACCCCCAAATATTTTGCAGAGAGAACCGACCAGCATTTCTGTATCAAACACGTATAGCTATAAATTTTAAAATTTGTATTTACAATTTTAATAAATTGAGATATTTTGCATTACAGACCTGGGATTATTCAAATGTATTACCAACATCAAACACGATCATTAACATGGAGTGTAAAAAGAATGTGTCCAAAACACTGATATCTAAAATTCCTGTACAGTCAGTGCCATTTTTTGTGTAGGCTGACAATTTTGAGCACTTTGGTGCTAAGCAACGCTTCCGATTTGTCACAACTGGCGAACACGGAGGCTCGTATCATCCTGCTGTATTGTACGCGTGAAGAAGCTAGGCGGATACTGGCAGAGGCCACGAGACTGAAATTAGCAGGTAAGTAAATTCTGTAGATATGAAAGAAAGCTTTACGCGGTCATCAGGGTAATTTGTTTCTTGCTTCGTTGAATTAAGGTTCAAACCAAGTGTAAATATATACGTAGCTCTGAGTAAATGAGCAACTTGATGCACAATTACGTCATATAATACGTTTATTATTACAATCCTGTACATGTTTCGAGCAAAACTGTGCTCATCATCAGGAAGTCGAATTGTATTAATACAGCATCTGGTATAGTACTGTGAAATGAGTGAGTGGTCTAAGTTACTAAACCGTATTTACATCATGTATACACAACAATGGTGACTGTAATAAAATCCTGATATCCTTGCGGGCTTCATCCGGATTTTATCACAATTGCCAATGTTTACTTACTTACTTACTTACTCCATGGTGTAGAGTCCTTCTTGAGAAGCTAACTGGTTTGCAGCTAGTCAAGAAATTCCCCGCATTTCACGGAATACAAAGGTTCATTACCGCACTCACAAGCGTCCGCCACCTCTCTGTATCCTGGGCCAGCCCAATCCAGTCCATATACCCACATCCCACCTTCCGGAGGTGGGATGTGGGTATATGTTTCCATACTTGATGTAAATATGTTTTAACCAATTTCATGTTTTGTTAACCAATTTCATATTTTGTATACGTGTAAAATAACCACTGCCACTGGGTGACAACCCAATTGCAGTTAATAATAATAATAATAATCTTAGACCACTCACTCATTTCACAGTACTACACTGATGATGAGCACAGAGTTGCTCGAAGCATGTAGAGGATTGTAATAATAAACGTATTATACAACGTAATTGTGCATCCAGTTGGTCATTTACCCAGAGTCATACCAGGATGCACGGTCAGCAAAACATAAAATACATATATACGTAGCGTCAAAGTATCAGCTGTGTCGCGAAAAAGACGTTATCAGGAAAATTGACGTAGGTTAATACTGTTAGGTTCTTAGCCTATCCTGCGGGTCCCCAGTGGCCGCGCGGTCTAAGGCGCTCGCCTACTGAGATTGTGGGTTCGAATCCCATCGGGGATATGAATGTCCTCTCTGCGACGGGCTGATCACCCGTTGGGAGAAGTCCTACCGCGTGTGGTGCGTCGTTGTGTGTGCTCTAGAAACCTCTTGAATGAGGAGGCCCTGGCCCGCTGGGGGCTGTCGCACCAAAAACAAACAAACAAACTTAGACTATTCCAGTGCCTGCGCGGTCGAAGACGTGCTAGGTCTACAGCTGTTTGTTGGGCCTGATCGCAAGTTCGGATCCCGCTGAGGACATGTGTGTTCGTCTCTTGTGTTTGTTGCGTGTTGTGTCGACAGCGGCCTCTGTCACAGGCTGACCACCGGTTCAGAGGAGTCCTACCGGCTGTGTGTCATCTAGAAATCTCAACAATCCGGAAGCCTAGGGAAGAATTGGGTTGTTGCGCCAAAGAAAAAGGACATAAATTGGTCCTGACACATTCGAAGTAAACTTTACAGACCCGCACCTCTTAGTTTCGTCATTACCAACTGCCCTTATGCAAGAATTCCTTAAACCTGAATGTATTTTCATTAATCTTAATACGGAAGCATCTTACGCAAATTATAGCTCAGTCAGTATAGTGAATCAGCTGTGAGCTGGACGTCAGAGAAATCACTGTTGTGCTACCGGTAGGGGCGAAAAATTTTCTTTGTTCCAAAAAGAGTCCAGTTCGGCTTTGGGGCCACACATTCAACGGATACCGGAGGCACTTCCACAGAGGGCAAAGGAAAAGAAGCGTGAAGCTTAAAACACTCCTACTTTTAAAACCGAGGATAAAATTGAGTGGAGCAACACATCCATGCCCTCGTACGCTTTCATGGAGTGCACGAGGATAGTTCACATTTAACTTACTTCATTAAATTTGTTCATACATTCTTATTTGTTAACAAATTCTAATTTCGGTTAAACTTCCCTGACACCAGGGAACACTTTATATTTTAATCTAAGTGAAATTTTGCATGCATCTCGGCCATAACCCACTAAAACCTTCACCTGATGAAGATAAAACTGTCTCGAAGAGAAGTTCTAGAAAAGAATGAAGGACATTTTATATTACACGCTATCTTTCCAAACGGGACTGAATAAACTCCAAGACGATGAGCTGGGAGGGGCTTGTGGCCCGCATGGGACAGAAGAATACATATGGGGTTTTATAGGGGGAGCCTGAAGGAAAGAGAGAGCTTTCAGTACCTTGTCGTAGAAGGCAGGATAATATTAAAACAGATCTTCAACAAAGAGAATGGGAGGGCGTGGGATGTATTGATCTGGCTCAGAATAGAAACAAGTAACGTGATCTTGTGAACACGGTGATGAACTTTCGGGGTTTATAAAATGCGGAGAAATTTTTGACTAGCCGAGGGACTGTAAGAATCCGAGGAATGATTGTACTGTATCGAGTTAAGACACGAGAAAAGGAGTGCGCTCAAATTTGTACGCCGTGCTTCCATAACCTAACTTGTCAGAACTAAATAACTACCAAGCAGACCTTGATCTGACCTTGACCAGTGTCATGTCCGATGTGAACGATATTCGGACAACCTCCAGTGGCCTATTAGTGTGTGACGCACCTAAAGTATTTGGCTAGAGAACAGAATTATAATGTTGCCCTAACCAAGGTTCTGTTAAACGCAAAGTTTCGATTCTCACCAGAATACTGTCCGGCCTTTAACACGAACGAAGCTGTTTGAAACACGTGTGTATGAAACACGTGTGTATGAAATAGACCCACGCTGACCAAACCGCACACGTGCAACAGAAACCGATGTTCGGCAAATCACAGCCACAAAATTTCGTTTCGGTTACGTCACGTGGAATATCTGATTTATAAAACCTGGCTTTTGTAAGCTTCCCCCATATTTGCAACTTTGGAGGTTTTCGCGGCGGCGTAGATGGGAGATCCGTTATTTTGTTAAATGACGCTGTGGTCAGTGGGCAATGAGATTCCAATGAAGCAGCAGGGAACAGAGATAGCTTTGTGCGGTAGACAGAAGGTGTAATTTATCTCAGTAATTAACCAATTTGATGTACAAAATTTTTGTTTTGCAATAAGTTTATTTCATGCCTCTACATGTTTCGAGCACATGTGCTCATCATCAGGATGTTAAAATTGCATTACACAGCCTCTGGTATCATCACACCTACAACTGTGATGATACCAGAGACTGTGTAATGCAATTTTGACATCTTGATGTTGAGCAAATGTCCTCGAAACATGTAGAGGCATGAAATAATCTTACTGTAGAACAAAAATTTTATGCATCAAGTTGATTAATTACTGAGATAAATATACTGAAATGTGCGGTCAGCAAAACGTCAAAAGAAGGTGTAATATTGGGTAAAAACCAAACCGTATACGGTGGAAGATAAGTATATAAAACCTTTTCTATATAATAAGATAGGATATGATAATAAAGACCTACGTTGTTTTAATACCTGTACCGTGCATCTTTTATTATTTTGTACTATGAACAACAAATGCACAATTATTTCACAAATTATCACATTCCTACATGAACTTGAAAGAAGGCATCACGAAGTGCTAGAATGTGCATATAATGAACACAATCACATACGTCAGCACTATTTATTTATTAAAAAATGGGATACATGTTTCGACCCATCATGTAGGCCTGAGGCCATAGGCAGTAGGCTTGAGGATGACCTGATGATGGGTCGAAACATGTAGCCTATGTTTTAATAAATAAATAGTACTGACATATGTGATTGTGTTCATTATATGTGCACTCCTACATGTTTCGACACTATCGTGTCATCCTCAGAGAGCTTGTAATCAGTGCCTTGCCAAGTAACACAAGTATTTCAAATGTAGTGTCGAAATATGTAGGAGTGTGATAATTTGTGAAATAATTGTGCATTTGTTGGTCATAGTATGAAATAAGCCTACGTGTTTCACTTTTTTACAACCAGAATTTTACTGCCAGATTTTAAAGCTGTGACACGTCACTTGTCACTTTTTTAAGCATTGAGATGATGCCTCTGCAATATGTAAGTATAGCGGAATCACATCCAAAAAGTCCCCATCATTTTGCGTTACAACCTTCGGCGCGAGTCTTAAGAGCATTACGGCCCTCCTATTGCAGTCACATGATTGCTTCTGCTACCTAAGCAGAAGAAAACTGAAGCATTTACAGTTCTGGGTTGCAGAAAGAATCTGATGTACGCGCACACTACCGACTTGTGACATCGGACTAGACTCACCAAAGTTTCCTGCGCCTGAAGCTGGAGACTTTTTTGGAATTAATCCTGCTATACTCTGCACAAGTTATGGCTCTAAAGTTTTAAAATTAAGAGTTAGATTGAAGTGACTTCGATTAAATCCCGTCTTTACAGGCACAAACTACCTGTGGCTGACGACGCAGAGCGTCGTTAGCAATACAATGGAAGCACCGAGAGAATTTCCTGTTGGCATGCTAGGTAAGTGACAGGCGCTACGACTTACAATTTCCGATCAGGTGATTCATGCACTTGTGAGGCGTATTCGTGTCTAGTACATTTCTGATAACTAACGCAGATCATTATCCAGTTGCCGATCGTAATGACGGTTGGAGTCTTTGTAACAGACACTCCCCAGGGACATAACACTGTAACATACTCTCCCTAGGGACATAACACTGTAACAGACACTCTCCTGGGACATAACATTGTAACAGACCTTGCCCAGGGACATAACACTGTAACAGACACTCCCCAGGGACATAACATTTTAACAGACATTCCCCAGGGACATAACGTTGTAACAGAAATTCCCCAGGGACATAAAACTCTAACAGGCACTCTCCTGGGACATAACATTGTAACAGACCTTGCCCAGGGACATAACACTGTAACAGACACTCCCCAGGGACATAACACTGCAATAGACACTCCTCAGGGACATAACACTATCACCGACACTCCCCAGGGACATAACACTGGAACAGACACTCCCCAGGGACATAACATTTTAACAGACATTCCCCAGGGACATAACGTTGTAAAAGACATTCCCCAGGGGCATAACACTGTAACAGACACTCCCCAGGGACACAACATTGTAACATATACCCCAGGGTCACAACATTGTAAGAGATTCCTTCCAAGGATATGACATTGTGACAAATCCTCCAACGACATAAGCGCGTAAAAACGACGCTATATTTGTCAGTAACCCCCTTCTGTCTTCAGACTATGTGCAAGTTCTGTACCCCTATGAAGTGCTTCCTTCAGGTGTGCCATGTTCTCCTATATTCCTATTTCTATTTCTGTTGCTATCTCTATTCCTTTCTTAAGATTATCAACCACCTGATCTCACCAATCTTAAATTAATTTACAGGAAACTTAATATTAATTCAGCACGAAGGTTAAACATACAGCAATGTAAGGCAACCAACTGCATTCATATGACAGTGCATGTGTCTCCGTGGTAACAGCAGGTGCTCAGAAGGATGTGTCCAAGTCTTTATGGAATTAGCCGGTATACAGAATAAACTTACGGAACCAGAGTGGCAGAAATAACAGCAGATTTACAAGATCGGGCCTTTCATACAGAACAATGAACCTACAAGAACAGACATGTACAACGTACTAGATATTTAGGTTAGTTTAGTAATAACCTTCACTCCACAGACACCGTAGGATGCTTCGAAATAAATATGTAAACAGTATAGGTTGCCACCCAAAGAAATCCCAGTTCACTATGGCTAGAGAATACCACGAATTTCTGGTCGCCACTCACCAAACACGCAAAAAACAAAATGAGAGATAAAACAAAAATACTCGGTTAAACACAGCACATATTTTTTCTTTCTCTCTAGCGGGTAAATATTTCGGATTTAATCAATCAATCACCGGGCACTTGCAAGACGAAGATGCGGTGCCCGAAGATGGATTGACTCAATTAGAAACATTTAGCTGCTAACAAGGAAAAAATATGAATTGTGTTTGATTGAAGATTTATCTGTTTTCGTTTTATTGAGTTTATAACACAACGGGATGTGTTAGGTTAGGTTAGGTTAGGTTAGGTTAGGTTAGGTTAGGTTAAAGAAGAAATTTGTAAGTCTTAAGGCAAGGATGTCTTGCAATAGCTAAGCGACTAATAACTTTCCAATCAGAGCTTTTCTCTATCCAGTGTGTTCACAGTAAAAACAGTAATAATAATAATAATAATAATAATAATGCGTTGTGAAGCTGAAGCCTGAGCGGTGGAGATCATCTCTGGTTCAAGATAAGTACCAGGCAGAAAAGGTCTGTGACAATAGACACTCATATCGTACAAATAATAATAATAATAATAATAATAATGAAAATAATAATAGATTTTTATATTCAACTATACTTTAAAAAGTGCAAAGAAATATGGGTAAAATTACATAATAGACACTGGTGTGAACATATACCAAAACCAGTCGAACCAAGTCCTGACATTAGAGTAACCATATTGTGGAACCAACAAGTGCAAACCGACAGAACCATCCCTTACAATACACCGGACACCACAATGCGTGACAATGAAAAAAATAACATCGTAGATATTGCAGTTCTAGGAGATGAAAATCTGATCAAGAAAGAAGCCAAACTCATTTTAAAATATGAAAACCTTACTATAGAAACACAGCGAATGTGGAATGTAAAAGCAAAAGTGATATCAGTGATAAAGGAGTCTAACCATAACCATCTCAAAGTCAATCAGAAAATACCTGAGCAACGTACAGGGTAAGCACGAAATAAAGAAAATACAGAAAACAAGCTAGCACACAGGGCACTGCATACGTACTGCGGAAAGGGCTGATGTAAAGGTACAAAAGATTCGGCGAGAGAAATAACACCATATATAGTACAAACTGTAAATACAGAACAGCTGCAAAATTTTATACCCGAAGCCATGGTTTTTCTCAGGTACATAATTTGAAAATACCCTGCAAAAAAGGTGATAACCAATAATAATAATAATAATAACACATTAGTTATTAACATGCAAGTCAATAGATCGTTGGCCGATAATAGGAATGGCATAAAAGTACAGAAAAAAAATAATAAACAAGTACACATAAAATCACAATAATAATAATAATAATAATAATAACAAAATTCTCATTAAAGTGACAGTTAAATAGTACAATGGCCAAATTAAAACCAGCGGAAAAACACAAATGCAAATATATAAATAAACACATACATAAATATTGTGTTGTTGTGTGTACTGTTTGTGTGTAAATGTGTACTGTAGTACTGAAACCGGGTGGCTACCCGATTGCAGTTAACAAATATATCTTTCTATCTTAATATCTTAGCTTTTTGTAAAATTGCGAAAAGCGACTGTTAGTTAAGCCATGTATGTCTGTCTGTCTGTCTGTCTATCTGCCTCACTGTCTGTCTGTCTGCCTGCATGCCTGCCTGCAATACCTCGGCTCCCACTGGAGGATTTTCATGAAATTTTATGTTTGAGTAGACTATTTTTGTAAATCTGACAAGAATAACGGGTACTTTACATGAAGAACGATATACACTTATATATATATATATATATGTGTGTGTGTGTGTGTGTATGTATGTGTGTGTGTGTGTGTGGTGTATGCGTGTGTGTGTGTGTATGTATGTGTGTGTGTGTGTGTTTGTGGTGTATGCGTGTGTGTGTGTGTGTGTGTGTGTGTGTGGTGTGGGGGGGGTGTGTGTTGTGTGTGTGGGTTGGTTGTGTGTGGGGCGTGTGTGTGTGTGTGGTGGTGGGTGTGTGTGTGTGGTGTGTGTGTGTGGTGTGAATGTGTGTGTACGGGTGTGTGTGTGA
>Ga0123354_10019479_pt1 | contig 10657 bp, 5 predicted proteins | sample TergutLab28metaG_2_FD_97872 | JGI IMG/M metagenome (GOLD analysis project Ga0123354, IMG submission 97872) | Labiotermes labralis P4 segment gut microbial communities from Petit-Saut dam, French Guiana - Lab288 P4 | ecosystem: Host-associated > Arthropoda: Insects > Digestive system > Gut ...
AGCCACATATATCCCATCTTGAGCCACATATATCCCATCTTGAGCCACATATATCCCATCTTGAGCCACATATATCCCATCTTGAGCCACATATATCCCATCTTGAGCCACATATATCCCATCAAAATCCTAAAATCAATTTGTTTATAAATTTTCGTGATATACCTGAGCCCTTCCACAACCTCGAATTAGGCCACGCCAGCTTACTTCTCTTTTATTCGACTCTTTGCGATCCCACTTCATGCGGATGCAGGCAACATGTCCCGTAAGTATTCCCCTTTATCCGACCACAGTATCACCGAAACCACTTATTCTTAAATCCGAAGTGTACTGGTAGGACTAAGTGTGTCTTGTGTCAGTAACAGGTTATTATGCTCACAATAACAACTTTGCGACGTATAGTAAAGTAGAAAACACAAGTCCGCTTGTGTTAGTACCAGAACTAACAGTAAGGTTTCTCCATGAACACAATCTTGCCTTGACCATAGTGCCAGAGATAAATGTATATACTTTAACATCTACTATAACACACTGGGGCAGCCACATAAATGCGAGGATGGAACAGTGAAGAAAGCTATTACTTTCACAGTGCAGTGTTCTGACAACTTTTAATGAACGCGTTATTTTCTTTATTTTCAATCTATTGACCTTACGGATTCTGCAGCATCTTCGCAGGAAACATAAAGACGAAATGTAACCTCATTTCAGCGAAGTGTAAGAAAACACACCCAACTCGCAGCAGTGCTTCAATTGGAGACGGTATTATTATTATTCTTCCTTCTGTAAATCTGTGTTAGGAGACACTCCGGCCTTAATAGTAAGGTCGGGTTTTCACTGTGCTTGGGTTGCGAGGCACACCTAAGACATAACTCCCTTTCAAATGAATTTTATGAACAATTTAGAGCACACTCTCATATATATATGTATATATATATATACCGAAGCCAACACGCACATACGCATATACACACACGAAGTACTTTATACAACATACATAAGAGTGTAACTTTCTCTTTCTTAGTTTCCACTACGGACCTACACGAGGACATATAATTTGTTAGCATATTGCTAATTCTATCCAGTACACAAGAACCACAGAGACGGGCGCCTTTTTCGCTTGTCTTTCCTGCGGTGACACAGTAATAAAACTAAGAATTCCGTGGAGACGGAAGTATTATAAAAGACGTCTCAGAAAAGCACTTTGGGCTCTGGTTGATTGTATTGTCACACAGACACCCCTCGGAGATATATGAGATATATATTCGTAAAATATTGTAGAAACGTGTCAGCAAATAAAATTTGGTTTTCTGGTGGTTATAACAAGGACAGAGTAATGTTCAAATATACGTAAGCCGTGAAGACGTCTTTCTGAGGTCGTCACATGTAGCAAACCATGATATTACGCAACATTAGTAGCAGACAAAAGCTGGTGTGTAGACACAGATTTATCAATCACTGGATACGCTTTGAAGCGCTATCCTGTAGGCCTACGAACCGGTTTTGTTGAATTAATAAAACATGCATTAATTAATATTTCTGTAATCTTAGTGTTAATAATACTTAATGTGGGTATGTAAAGAGCAGCTTGTATTTATCATCGAATTCGAGTGATTTTATATAGACTGAATGCTGCCCGCACCCAATCATACCGTAGAACTGACCTCCTAGAAAAAGAAGTGTCCGCAGTACGATCAATATACTGCCTCTTCTAAGAGTCCCTTTTTCTTGTATCCTTATCTGTTGAGAAAATATGAAAAACTTATTTGTGTGAAGTGAAGAAACTTGCCTAGTCCCGCAGGAAAATGTAACATCATATGATCAGGGCCCTGTGCAACAACGATACATGACATTTATAAACATCTAAATTAGACTTACTGTTAAAATACAATATATTTACACTAGAATATAGTATAAAGAGTTAGTTTTCATGCGCCCAGTTCGCAACTACGTAAAAGAAAAATGCGAATTGAATACATGTTGTATAATACATTATATACCGTCAGTATAGAACAACATCAATATAGTAATACAATGTATGCAATAGTTTACATTATGGCTACATAAAATAAATATACGCTGTCTTTACAATACAAGAAAGAAGGGCAGATTTTGATAAGATCTCTTTATGAAGTACCTTTAAAATAAATTCTATTTATTCTCATTTGCTTAAGTGCAAGACTAACAGCACAATGGCCAATAACTGTATTTATAAAATTAGAATTTGGATTTCATAAAATATTCATAAATGGCCATAAATATATATTTATCTAGTTTGTTGAGTTGTATTATGTTTACAATATTCTCAAAACATGTGTTATATCAAAAGTATCAAAATTAAATTGCTTTAGAACATTTTCATTTTGAACCTGGATCTGAAATATCATCAAAATCCTTTCAAACATAAAAGAACCGGACGGAAGGAGACACAAGGGCTCGCCACTGCAGATCACTCAGTCTGTACAACGTAATTTGAAACGGATAAAACTTTCCCCGAGCTCTTTTTTATGGAAAGCAAAACAAAAGAAAAAAACTGCTGGGCTACGTGAATTTATATATAGCCTTATATTTTACGCCAGTGACGAAAGCAATGTCGCAGCTCGGTGTGGAGTCAGAACATAAACACATCTCAATACCGTTTATAAATATTTTTTTCTCGTGTTATAAACTTTACCCACGGTGAAATGGAGCATGTTGGTTCCAGCGGTAAAGCTGACGGCTTGTGCGGAAAGTGTCAGGATCGAATCTTGGCGGCAACACTTCATTTCATGCGTGATTCTTGTCGTAGTATCAGACAGATCGCGCAGGCGATTGACGGGATAGGACCCGACTTATATACCACCTTCCTCCTAAAATATTTCCAATTAACAAATGTCATATATATATATATATATATAAAGCTCATGGTTCCGTGCATCATAATTCAATGTTAATAAAAATCCAACCAGATGCAACAGTATGCAGATATTTATTTACTGCAAAGTCACTCCACATGTTTCGGGTGTCACCGCACCCATCATCAGGAGTACTAAAAACTGTAACCGCAGCATCCGATACAAGTCATAATACTGGTATAGCTACTTCCCTCCAACGTGGCCTGATCAGGCCACAGAACATGTAGAGGAATATAATAAACTTACTACAAAACAAGAATTTGCGTATTAAGTTGGTCAATTACTAAGATTTGGGTAGTTATTTTCGTCTACTTTACATTTCTAGGCAGCGATTTACTGAACACTGACAGCGGATTTAAACTTGTGTCTCTCATAAGAAAAATATATTTTGAGAATATAGTGCATGTGTGCAGGAACTTACTACGTTGTCTCAACTTTTACCTTTGTGCCTCTAAGGGACACAAAAAGGAGGGAAGGACACGTTAAAATCTTTCTTACAAAAGCAACAAGGCTCTGAAAGGCTAACAAGTACACTGTGTATAGCCAGCTGTGTTGTTAGAGCTTTTGACATGTCTTCCAACGTACCTTATTAAATGTCACACAAAACTGGAAATTAGTACAGTGATTTTATTTATATTTATGAGAAGGAAAAAGTTTTAGCTTACAGACAAAATGAGGTGCTCTACATAGAAATCATAAGACCTACGTAACAGCGGTGTAGTTGAGGGTTCAGGTTTGAATCCTGATAAAGCCTACTTTCATTCTGCAAAGGCGCATAATCTACTGTATACTTATTTTATTTTACTTCACTTATGTAAAAGCCTAATAATAAATAGCCACGAAATGTTTATATTTCCACTATGTTTGTAAAAGTTGATTGAGGAAAGTTTACATACGGTGTGTGCAGATGTGTACGGCCTACCTCAAATTAGGCAAGATCACTTCCTCCTACGTATTTTTTCTAGTTTATTTCCCACGAATATTCAGTCAGTGGACGCTATATAACCCGCGATACTGAGAGATCCCTACACATACAAAAATTTGAACAAATAAAAGTTCTTCTTTAGGCCAGTACACGCAATACAGCTACATTCTGCAAGGAATTAGCTACGTAACAACAGGTTCTATGTAGTTCGTAGAATTCGGTGTATTATGTAAATTTGCACTAAAGAGGCAATTGTCTGTGAGATTTGGTATCAAGGATATGGTCTTCTGGAATCAGGTGTCGTGTAGTCTAGTAGACACGTACAATCACTGTGGGAAAACCTGCTGCTTCCACCTTCAGAAAAGAGGAATGAGCTGCACGGGGGGACTTAATACGGATATAGGGAAAGGAGAATGGGAACTGGGATTGCGAGTGAACAGAAACCTGTGACCGTTGTAAGAGGCATTCTGTGAGGGCAGATACCTAGGGCGATATGAGAAAATGGAGAAGAAAGGAAAATAGATAACAAAGGGAAGGAAGAGGAAGACAGAATCGCTTTTAAGTAGCTACCAAGCTACATGGCGTCGGATTCATACTCCAAAATGCAGTACTTTCGACGGTACAAAACGTTATGCGTAACAGTTACGAAACGACTTGCTGGTTACCTGGTTCGTAGCAGACTTATATTGTAGCTAGGGACTTGGACGTAGTAACAGATGATGTTCTGGCTTACCTGATGCGCTATAAGTAACATGTCCCGTAATATGGAATTCACAGAAACATTTCATGAACAAGTCTGTTACAGGCCTTTCAGCAATTAACACACTGCGATGCGTTTCAGGTGGATACAGATGTAAGTCCCTGCCTTATATAGCATGCACAAGAACCCGATTTTAACCGAAACACTGTGACGTCTGTCATTATTACAATACACAGTAGTCACTAATTTATAGCTCGAATAACGTTAAAAATAAAGTACATAATGTAGTTAAGAATTATGGATCGAGAAATCGACTCCCATCAAGGCCACTATCGCAATAATTACATGGCGTCGTCAGCCATGACTACCGTACATTTTGGCAATAATATCGAGCAAGTTGCATTACAATCTTGCCTTTTTTCCGTTACCTCCGCAGTAGGAAACAGTACAGCGTCATCCTTAAGGTCTACTTTTCGCGCTAAGTATCGCAATGTATAGGAGCATATCGTTCAAACGAAGAATTTGCTCTCAAATGAAGAAATAAATTTGTTATACTTATTTAAATTAAAAGAATCGGAAATAGAGATAAGAGCCGCAGTACCTTGACTTGATTCAAAGAGACTTAAGTGCAACATACACTAAAAATTAAGAAATAGATGTCATACTCTCTACAGGTTTCACGTTATTAGCACAGCTGTAGTAAGCAGGACTCTGAAAGGAAAATTTCACTTTGTACATCAGGGGTGCACAAATACCGGTCGTCAGTTCGTCGTGGTAAATAAATTTTGCGCGGTGGCGCCTACTATTTATAGATTTTCACTTCGGTACTTGTTTCATGTCCCCTTTATAGCAATTAAAGTACTCAGACGTCTGAGATTTCTGGAAAATTTGTGCACCCCTGCATACTGGTGTGTGTGCAAAATAAACACAGGGATGATTTAGCACAACTTTTCAGAGTTTTTCTAACCGAGCCATAACAATTTCTTTCATTCTTTGGGCGTTATACAAGTTCCGTAAGTTACTCGGAAACTATCATTCATTACGGCACAGAGCATCGGCTGAATGCAATTATATGTAGATAAAACATGTAAATTTATTTTGACACGAGCCGAAATAAAGAACACTTAAGGCAATCTACAGGGGTAATTTAATGCCAATCAGCGTTACATTTTAAGTGCACTGTTTTTGTTTTAAACCAAGTATAAATGTAATTAAACCCCATTCACGATAAAACTTATTTTAAACTTCAGTACCAAAGAATTTCTATTCGTATCGTTTTTTGATACCAAACTTTTTGGGTATTCTTTATTCTTCGTTTAAGATTTCTTCGTTATCAAAACATGCAGCATGTACAAACAGTCGACTTGTATTCTTACTTTAAAGAAGATGAGCGAGAAGAGGATTGCTTTCAACTGATCTTCGAATCTCAGCACCCAGACACCTTAGTCCTTGCGACTTCGAACAGCATATGTCATGCAATCAGGAAATGTAGGATAAACTACGTATTGAAGCTTTACTCATATTAAGGGATATGTAACGCTGTTATGATGATTGCATTTAAACAGAATAGACGTTTTCAGAGGAAACCCTGTTACAATGCTAATGTGTACAACACAGAAACAACATGGCCTGCCCGTAAATCAAAACCGATTTTCAGCAGCGAGAAGCCGGTTACTAATGCCCAGAGACAAGACATGACACTATATACAGGGGGGCTGATAAGTCCTTAGCCCGACCAGGAAGGAAACAAGCTAATGTTTCTGTCAGAATTGTGTGAATTTCCTTCGGCGCCTTGCCTTGCAGGAAAAAGAAACTGATGACAGCTAGAGTCTGGATGTTGTTGAAATCGCGCGCGTCCCTGACATGCTTCCTAGCTTGTTTCCTTCTTGGTCGGGCTAAGTACTTATCAGCACCCTGGTAATGCCACTACCAGAGATAAAAAATTTTAAGATGATTTACAGATACTGTGCTTCTTGAAGTTATGCTAGGCAATACCAATAGAAAATCAATAATATGTCACGACTGCAAAGACGTATTTTGGTTGAAAAGCTAAGCCACAGCCCAAAAGAACGTTTACACAAAAGATTTAGACCTGTCCATGACTTATCATGCTGGAGATGAGTGAATCTGATCGTACGTACTTGTGTGTTCACAGATGTTTTCCGAACCGACACTATGCATTGCCGAAGAAAGACTTCATCAGGCTACAATTAGGAGCAATTTGGTTTGGGATTAAGACAAGCGGGGGCGCACTGTGCGAAGTTATCCCAGGAAGCGACAAGAACAAGAAAGCAGGTTACATTACCCACAATAAAAATTATCATAACGTAAAGGTGTAAGTCCTTGAGGAATCATTTCTTTATTTTCCATTCACAATGGTTATACACAGTGAACCGTTCTCCAACAGGTAGAGGCAACATTATCTAATATTCAAGAGATTCGCGAAGTAAATTTTTTGGATGTCACGTTCACTATTACGTAATATAGAGTAGAGTTTTCCAGAAACGAGAGAAAGCATTTCTGGAAGACGGCACGTATTGTGCGGAACCCTTCAATTGATGTCAAAGAAGTCATCGATAATTTATAAAATCAGTGTTGTGTAACATGTGATCTGAATGCGAAATATTGCTACGCTGCCAAAAGGTTCAAAAAGCAGCAACATCGCAGTCTGTTGGGTTCTGACACTGTGCAGTCTAGAGGTGGACACCAATCTTTCGGAGAAAAGAGCGGTGTGAATCTTAAGAATTAAATTCAAGATGTTTATTTGATGTGTACTGAACCGTGTATTATCTTGATAACTGAAGAATAAAATCAAACTAGATGCCTCTTATTACCTTTTTATGCTTATGTTAGGCTGAACAAGTTTCGGGAACCATTATGCCCATCATCAGAAGCTCACGACGATAGCATTGGTTACCACATAGGCCGTCTGGTTCTCGAGTTGCCGCTGGTTGGGAGTTAAGTGCAAGCAGGATGGATGAGTGTCCGGACCGAAGACTGTAACCTATGTGGTAACCAATGCTATCGTCGTGAGCTTCTGATGATGGGCATAATGGTGCCCGAAACATGTTGAGCCTAACATAAGCACAATAAAGTAATAAGTGGCATCTAGTTGGATTTTATTTTTCAGTTATCAAGATCTTTAAGTTCACATAAGAGGTTGCATAGTATCATAATCTCAAAGGTCACACTCTGAACACATTAAGTCGTGAAAAATTGCATTCAGACACAAAAAAGCTGCCACGTCATTATCATGACAACTGATAAACGAGAGGCTACATAGATCTATTTTCCACTAAGGAGGATCCTTCAGTACGAACGATTGACGGACCTTTGCTTTCGATTTCACTTATTTTATTCTTGTTTCTCTATAAATCGAGTTTGTGTTCACAAAGAGACGAAACCGAAAGCACCTGATACTGTTGTTGGCAACGGATCGCATTGAGCGCAAAAATAAATTTGGTTTATACCTAACCCCGCTGTTCACTGCAGGCTTAGATACAAATTCTGCGCTACAGGAAAACAAAGTTTCGTTTTAGTGGTGTCAAGAAAAACCAACTTGATCCACAAAATATTCTTAATACAATTCGTATGTTTCGTCAACCTCTACACGTTTCTAGCGTATCTATGCCCATCATCAGAAGGTACAACCGTATGTAAACAACAATTGGCATTTATTATTCGTTTTAGATGACAGCCTGTTGTCCTGCCAGGACAACAGGCTGTCGTGTACAGGTTGACGAAATATACTAAGAACATGTTGTGCAACAAGTTGGTTCTTCTTTACACGTTTACACCGAGATGTACGGTCAACAAAAATTAGAAAAAAGTTTTTTTTATCTTTGCAATGTGCATTTTGAAATCTACGCAGTTCACAACCCAACAAATGCACTATTTATTAACTTAGTTAGAAGTTTTAAATTCGCATTAAAATACACAATAATATCACTCCTACATGTTTCGGTCTTTAATAACCATCATCAGGGAGCTTTATCTGTACCGAAATATAGTTATATTTATTTTAAAACACTCGGTAAAATTACGTCGTTATATAAATTAGGTGATGTAGCAGCATGTCATTTACATAACGACGTAATTTTACCGAGTGTTTTAACATAAATATAACTTTATATCGGTACAGATAAAGCTCCCTGATTATGGTCATTAAAGACTAAAACATGTAGGAGCGATATTATTGTGTATTCTAATGTAGATTTAAACATTTTAAACCAGTTAAAAATTATGTATTTTTTGGTGTGTGAACTGCATAAAAAGAAGCTTCGTTACTAGCTAGCTCCGTAACTCCGAGTTACTCCTGAGACGCTATCAGTTGCCTGCTTGGTCAAAAGAATGTCCTACATTACACGGAGCCCGAAGGCTTGGAGTAGTAGTCACGACAGCCTAAGTTATGAGTCCTGTAAACACACGCATTCAGTTCCTGTAACGTCCACTTTAACTTTATCATATACCTACGCTAGTGTCTTTTGAGTGTTCCTCGTCCTTCACTTTATGTGGCCAAAATTTGGTAAATATTTCTGTGTTCTTCCTTACATTCTGCACAGCGCGCCAAATCCATTCTCCTTGATTTTATACTTCTGAAAATATATTGTGAAAAGTTTTGGGAGGAACGTTGGCTGAGACGTTTTGAGAATAGGGTACTGAGGAAAATATTTGGGTCTAAGAGGAGATTAGTGGTCTGTACACCTCACCAAATATTATTCGGGTGATCAAAACGCGAAGAATGAGATGGTTGGGACATGCAGCATATTTGGGGAAGAGGAGAATTGCACACAGCGTATTGGAGGGGAAGCCTAAGGGAAAGAGACCACTAGGAAGATCCAGTCTTAGATGGCAGGAAAACAGTAAGTTGGATCTTGAGGAAGTGAGATGGGGAGGCTTGGCCTGGACTGATGTGACTAAGGATAGGGAAATGAGGCGGGCTGTTGTAAACGTAGTAATGAACTTCCTGGTTCCACAAAATGAGGGGAATTTCTTGACCGAGAACCGGTAAGCTTCTCATGGAGAAACTCTGCTCCATGCAGTAAGCAAATAACTGAGTAAGTGAGTGAGTACGTATTGTGACAAGTAGGTCATGCCAACACACATCCTCATATTGTTTCCTTGAGATACATATCAATATTACCTTCCAGTCAACACCTACGTCTTTCGAAGGTGGCTTGTTCTTAAGTGTCCCAAGCATGCTTTTTGCAAAGCCCAGTTCACCCAGATTAATCCCTTCGCCATAAAATTATCTTGGGGAGTAGTCCTAAAATCTATAAAGCCCCTCGCGCATTTTGTAACAGCAAAATCTATTTCCCTAAAATAAGTGAAAGTAAACCTGTCGCTGCTCTTAAATAAACAACGCGATACGAAGACAAAAGGGAAGTACATTTATAGGTTTACGCAGTATCGTCTGCTGTAGCGGGTGAAGATCCGGACACTTTACCCCTATAAGTAACCCTTTCTTACCGCTGTATGGTGGCTAAGGAACCTACAAAGCCCGTCTCGATACGGTTGTTCAACTGGAAAGCCTCTCCCGTGAAGGAAGAGAACTCCGCAATCCAGGCCATTGCCATCCTCTGCATTGACTGATAAACCCACTGCTGTAAAGGTCATTTTAATAATATCCTGCAGAGGGACTATACCGTCTAAATCGTCAGGACTTGATAACAGTCACTTTGCGCGTATTTCTTGTTTACTTATCCATACCACAACACTTGTTTACTTATCCATACCACAACACTTGTTTACTTATCCATACCACAACACTTGTTTACTTATCCATACCACAACACTTGTTTACTTATCCATACCACAACACTTGTCCATTCTCTTGAGTTAAATATCACTAATAATATTAGTTCACGAATACAAAATACAATATCACATAAAACCGTCACTTTCTTCGGGATCCATAAATAAGCCGACACACTAAAAAACATTTCAAGAACTTAATATTTCTAGGTGCTATTTGAAATTCAAGTTCTTGCAGGAAACATGTCGCTTCTTTTTTTGACGTTTTGCTGACCGTGCATCTCAGTATATTTATCTCAGTATTTAACCAACTTTATGCACAAAATTTGTTTCACAATAAGTTTTATTTCATGCCTCTACATGTTTCGAGCACATGTGCTCATCATC
>Ga0123354_10019480_pt1 | contig 10656 bp, 4 predicted proteins | sample TergutLab28metaG_2_FD_97872 | JGI IMG/M metagenome (GOLD analysis project Ga0123354, IMG submission 97872) | Labiotermes labralis P4 segment gut microbial communities from Petit-Saut dam, French Guiana - Lab288 P4 | ecosystem: Host-associated > Arthropoda: Insects > Digestive system > Gut ...
CACAAGATCCTCCAGAAGGGCTCATGTATTTGTTATGAATAACTTGAATTCCAATAACAGTTTTTGTTTCACAACAACTTAGCAATAGCATTATATTATTATTATTACTATCATTATCATCATCATAATCTCCTTTATGCAGTGTATTTACACTTATATTCCTGAGACAAACTATGTCCCTAGGGAATACAGTGTTGCAGCTATTCTGTTGTTACTATTCATGATGCTTATATCATTAGTTTCAGTGTTGAATCTATTGTATTTTTACATTAGTACTTTCCGATGTATGTGTGTTGCCATTATTATTATTATTATTATTATTATTATATAAATATCGATCCAAATGACCGCTCCGACTAAGATGTTTACTGTCTTCTACCCTGGAATATTAGAATCGTGAATTCGAGACCCACTTGGGTCATACATGTATGTCTGCAGCCCCTCTGTCCTTTCCTTCTTCTGCGTAGACAAAGCCATTATGACTCCTCGATCCACCGTCCAAGAAGTCCGGCCGTATGTGCATAACTTTTAGAAACCCGAACAATGGGAGGTCTTGGGCTGCACTAACCTGCAGCGCCATTACTAGACATGCTGTAATAACAGCAAGAGACGAAATTCATAATGTGTAGAGTCAAATTTTGACAAAAGAACGGAGTCCCACAACGCGCTTCACTGTGTCTCCTACTTACTCCGTTGGTTATTTTGTTATGCTTGACTTCCAGACCCTCGTTTTCTGCTCTTTGAAGCCTGGTGGTTACATAAATCATACCTTAAATGCGGTTCTTACCACACAGAAAACAGCCGATTTTCTGTTACGAAGACACGCCATATAATGCTACTAAAGGATATAATATTTATTTACGAAGCACAGTATCAAAAGAGTAACGTTTTTATGGTAGCTTTGTATTACTGTGATGTAGGAACCGAACTTTTAAACAACGTTTAGATTAACTTGACGCTGCAAGCGTTTCACAGAGTCCAGTGTTATTTTGATTGAGGAACGTTGTAACCGAACCGGAAACTACAACGAGATTTTATTCGTGCTATAAATGGCTGAAGATATATCAGTGGAGAAATACTCCCATGTCAGGTCTTAAATAAAACGAATGTGTATAAATGCAGCAATTGCTTCTTGGAAAGGACAAAATGACAAACGAAGTGAATAACGACATGCCAACCACGTTATTATTCTGAGAAGGTACAGCAACAATTTAAAATCACATTAAAATATATTTTTGTTAAATAAAACGCTGTAGAAGAGCAGGATTCTTTAATTTATTGTTAGTCGTGAAAACAGGAAAATAAAATGTTTCCACAGCGTTCACAATTTCTCAGCCACTTAAACTATTTAGTGCGCACCAACTATTAACTTTATTGTCAGTATGCTTTTACGAGTATATAGAGATTTTGAAGGTCAAGGTTCTTCAAGGTGCAGTCGTACATTTCGGGTCGGTTTGCCGTTACAGAATGAGGGCAAATGTAATCTTGCTCACGTATTGCGTAAACACAGGCGAATATATTTTGCTCTTACGTACAAAATTTCGCTAATCGATTATTAAATCACATCACATACGATGGTACAAGACATGCCACGACATTTTTGTTAATGCTGTGAAATACTGGCGATGGGACGGGGGGGGGGGATATCAAATGAATCCGTAACGTATGGACGGTATAAGACCGGGCTGAAATATTTAATTTTTTTGTGTTGAACGTTAATTCGGCAAATAAGGGAAATCGTTGAATACCTTTTGTTCAGACTGCGAATACTTCACTTCCGAAGCCTGAAATTGACCTAAATAATGTAAAAATATTCACTTGCTACTTCACACACAACACCGTCTGTGTTTTAGAAACCAACAATTTAAGGGTGTTTTAGGAACAGAAAATTCTGTTTGTTGCGAGATTCTAACTACACACTTAAACACAGTTTATATATAATATGAAGAATTTTTCATGTTAAATCCTACGCTACTTACGACTGTGGTTTGAAACGTCAGTTTAATTTCTTCCTTAAATTTCTTTATCACTTGAATGAACTTGTCTCTAGAAGCGAAGAATGTAAATACCGCCCGCAGTTCCGAGCGTTTTTAAGAACCTTCTCTCCGTTTTATGTCATTAAAATACCCCAGAAATGATTCTTCCTCACTGATTGCGTTAACGGTACAGGTATGCGCCGTATAACGACGTTTAGATCAACGACGGACCGCATATATGACGGTGGTCCCTTAAGATTACAATATTAAATTTAATATTATAATATTATAATACCATTGAGTTACATTTGCCTACAATATTCAATACAGTAACATATTGTACAGGTTTGCAGCCTTGGAGCAATAGGCTATAACAAAGAGCCCAGGTGGCTAGTAGGCTATACTGTACTGTCAAGGTTTGTGTAAGTACACTTTCGCATAACGACGAAATCGCCTAACGACGCACTTCTCAGGACGTATCCCCGTCTTTAAGCGACGCATGACTGTACTTGGGTTCATCATTTTCCCTAAAAAATTGCGCTTATAACACACTAGTCACACTTAATTTGATATTAAAAAAATAGTAGTGTTCCTAAATTGTGGCCACACCCAAGATTTGATCCTGTATTTAGTATCTAAAAACACAGTGACTGAAATTTCATCATAGTAATTTTAACTTTACTCTCTGGCCTTCCGTATTCTTTCACTACCTATTCTCAAATTGTCAGCGAGAATCGGTGGGCTTCTCGAATCTTCGGTCAACACCTACCAGACGACACGTCTTTATACTTAGAAAATATAATTCATGTATTCACCGCCGTGAATACATCACTTGTTTTATGTGGTTATGAAACCAGTTGAACGACCGTCGGCTTCTGCAGCAGGACTCCGATACATGGAATTTAAGAGACCCTGAAGTGCGATTGTGGCAATTCTTGATACAAAACCAGTTTAAACATTCTGAGGTATCGTCAAAGAACCTCAACACATTCTCACAGAAGAATTTCTGCAGGCGGGCGTACATTTTATGCCTGATATATCACCGTTTAAGAGACATATAAAGCCATTAACATTCTTCGGTTATCGGTACAAGAATCTCTGCCTTTTTAAACAGCATTCACTGTGAGGAAACATCTGGATGTAAACCCATAACACGAGGTAATGTTGACCGTCTTCATCAGCACAGAATAGAGATGAGTCAGGTAGAATTCCAGAGGGATGTCTTTTGTCCCCTCGTAAAATAAAAGTGTAATTCCATCAGATGCTTTATGTGCTCTTAGAATGCGCTCTTCCTTGCTGTTATTTTAGGACGAAACATTACTGGCAAATATAAGAAGAACATTTCCTCGTGTTGCTGTCCGTATTTATGTGAGATTTTATATTTTGATTGCATTGAACATTCATATTGACGTATTTTGGTAGGGCGGTACCAGCGTGTCGGAGCAACATGCTGCCTTCGTCTTCTGTTAACCGTCTACTTGCACATTGTAAAAACTCGGAATGAACAATAATGGGACACTGGTTGCTAACCTTGTTCAGTCTAAATTGCACTGAACGTAACGTAAAGAAAATTAAAAATTTAAACAGTACTTCTCAATGTGTTTATTAGTAAATCTGTGAGTTAATGTCTCTAATAAAATTGCCATTTAAGTATGTATGTCTTTTGTACGGTTTGTGGATTTTGGATATTCGCACTAGGAAAAGAACATAGACGGAAGCAATTCGAGTTCAGTAAGTGCAGGAAAAGTTCGAAGGCAGGAGACGACGAACTAATTGGAGGGGAAGATTTTACAGGGGAGGGCATCACATATTTTACCTCAATAATGTGGTGATCAAAGCAAGGACGTTGGAAAGAGTGGTCATGTAGCACGTAATGGTGATTTTTTAGAAGAATACTCATTCCTTGGTCTGTTTTCTTCTGTCTTTATGGGATGGTTCAAAGTTTTAAGATCAGCACTAGATAATCTAAGGCTCCCATACATGAGAAAGCATTTCGAACCCAATTGGCAGGTGGCAGGTATTTAGTACTTGATTAGTCACTTCATTAACATGTTAAAGTACGTTGGTAGCTATATTTACTACATTATTTAACGTTACAAACTGAGCTTTACCCACACGTTGTATTTGTGTGTATTGTACGATTCTCACATCAACCTGTTATTTACCCGACGAGTTTTAACATTTTTTTGCAATAGAGACGAACCGTGTTCTGCGTGACACAGGGTTTGACTTTTTTTCAGATAAACTCCAGACTTCGTACATTCAAGTTAGGCCTCTACCACTTTTCACTGTATGAAATAGTTGATGTAACTCTGCAGTTTTTAAGTTCTGACTGTGACGATGTTTCAGGTCTGTGCAGCCAGACAGCTTGGCACCTCTGTTTGGCGACAGGCTGTCTGCCTGTTTCTCATGTTGTTGGAAGACGGTACAGTTAGGTTCACAGGGGACCACGTGAGAGGAACCCTCATTGTAGAGAAAGTTGGCCCTTTTATGGCAGCATTTCGAGCGCGGTACACAATGGGCTTACGTTTTCACGCCACACATCTCGGTGTCTTTCAGAACTTCCGACTCCGGAGTGTAATGTTTTTTCAAACCACCTTAATGGGACAGAACTCTTTTATAGAAACTAATAATGTTATGCTATAGCAGTTCACCGCATTTTATAGAATACCAGCAGTCATTAGAGCAATCACAAGACTCCACCGCTGCATTCCATCTTGAAGTAAACGAATCTAGAAGAGAACTGCAGTCTTCTGCGTTATTACGCAGCAAGTCGTGGTAATTTCTTACCGACGTTTCGGGGCAAACTGTCGGTCACATCTACCACAACTCGCTTTGTAATAACCCAGCAGAGCGCAGTTCTCGCCTGCTTCGCGACGAAAGCCTGAAATAACGCATAAAGGAATCCAGTTTGCAACGCCCCGCACCATCTATTTTAAGATATATGTTAATATTATCTTCCCGCTATGGTCCGTGACTGTCAAGTGATCACCCCCATGTAGATTTTCCAGACAAACCTTACATTTTCCATTGTGATTATGCATGTTACACGTTCCACCCGTCTTATCTCCAGAAAATAGACCGTCCTAGTAATATTTAGTGGGTAGCACAAATTACGAGACCCTATTTTACAAGCACGCTGCTTTTGGTACAAACATTACGTCCTTCCTGTATGGCGAGAGTCTTGCAGCAGCAGGCATTTTCAACGGCACGCACCCAGTGTTAGAAATACTTGGCGGAACCTGTAGGGCCGGGATAGCTCAGTCGGTATAGCATCTCACTACGGGCTGGACGGTCCGAGGATCGAATCCCAGTGGGATTGAGATTTTCCGCATCCGTCCATACCGGCCCTGGGTCCCACACAGCCTCCTATACAATGGATACTGCGCGTTTCCCGGGGTTTAAGTGGCCGGGGCGTGGCGTTGACCACCCACATCCATCTAGCGTCGAGGTTGAAGAAAGAGTAGAGCTATACCTCTAATCACTCTCTGGGCCCTCGGCTTTCGTAGCACGTTCCAGGGTGAACTTACCTTTTTCTTTACTTGGCGGAACCTACTGTCAGTTTGTGGGTGTGAAGCGGCGTGTAGGGACGGTTTTCTACCTACGTCGAGCTTCTCTCTTCCCCTGCTATACAGAGAGTGTGGGCATTGTGCAGGAACTGTATAAGGCATATTGTAATGGACCTGCCGACCCACAACACACCATTCCTGCAGCTGTAGTGCAAGGACATGACAGTTCCTCAGCCATCACTGTATAACAGGATCACAATAGTGACTAGACTTCAGATTCGATGAGACGGGAATTCTAGTTCGATTCCCGGCGTCCAGAAGGACTGTGGGGACCACACAGTCTCCTATCCAGTGGGGACCGAAGAACACTCAGTTCTATGCAGTGTCGAAGTCAAGAACTCGTGGAGCTCTGCCTCCACTCCTTGTCTGTGTACTTCCAGTCCGCATACGTCTTCGTTGTGTTGTGCTTAATTTAATACTCGGAACATTTTGTCTTTTTTCTTTACCCTTACGTTTCTCTTACGATGGTTTTGAAAGAGAACTGCTTGGCGAGGACTTCGAGCCCCTAAACTATTTCATAATTTTTAACACGGATTTATACATACGCATACACACACACACACACACGCGCGAGCGTGTATATATATATATATGTACACGCATATATTTACATATATATATATGTATAAAATTTTGATCATAATGTTCCTATTAAACTGTCTTCAGGATTACTGTTTTCGGGACGTCACGCCATGTAGTTTGGTATAAATTTTTGGATTCTGAAGTACATACTGCCTCTTTGATATACTGTGAAGTTACGTTCCTCCGAAAATTCGGAAAATTTTCGCCAGACTGCATGGCGTCGTATCCCAGAGGACTCTAATCTCCAGATCCACCACTGTGAAAGCCTAAGTCAAGTAAGCATTTTCGAACACGTAAGATCAAACTTTGAAATGCCTACTTTAGTGAAAAAAAGGAAAACTGCATTTCTGTGCCAGATTCGAGCCTTCTGGGATCTGAAGCGGTATCGACTGTTAATGGAGTTACCATTTATTTATCTCCCAGTCGACGCAGTATAACGTTCCAGAAGACTTGAATCTACGTTTCTGTGTTCTAGCTACTACGGAAAAATATATCTGTTATAATCGGTCTTGCGGATCTATCGTCTTTGCTGCATCTTCACCTGCCAGTATTGATGGTCATAATGCAGTGCTGGTAAAGGCCAGAATCATATCTTTTTTGGTAGTTACCTGGACGTTACGTACCAGTCATTAGTGCAGTAAAGTGTCTTATATTCTCACTTCTTCTTTTTCATGTATTCAATAACAAACTTTCTCCCCTTCGACTAACCGAATGGCGGAGGGGCTTGTGGGGACCCACGGGGTTTTTAACCATTCTTCTTCGAGATGTTTGGTGCGGTGAAGCATAAATTGCTACCAACCTTTAGCAGACACACTCTGTTGAACATATTTGTGGAATTGGCTGGTGTACTGCTGACATGTATTTCGAGCTTTGGCTAACAAATTATATGGAGCAGGCTGTGTGTTGAGAAGCTCATAGTTGCTCCGATGCCAAAGAAGTTCCACTTTTAGGGAAGCCCGGGATCCTACACAGTGTTCACAAGAATCGATTTACACTTTTTTTTTTATAAATTGGAAATTTACTTTTCTCCTGTATGCGTGTCTGGCTGGAAGATGTCTTTTACAGGTAGCAGGTTGCTTTATAACAATGGCACGCACTTACCCGTCTGCACGGCGTTGCACCCCAGAAAATGTTCATGTTTCTCTGCAGTTTGATACTCAAATCACACAATATGAACCCTGGCCATTGAACCTACGGGAAAAACACATATGGACAGTATGTGACTACAGTGTGCTGATGGGAATATTTTAACTTCAGAGGGAGGAAATAACAAGAGGCTATAAAAAATTACGCAATTTGTAACTTCATAATTTTTACTTTTACCGAAGATTTTTTATGAGCGTCCAGTGAGAGAAGAAGGGATAAAAGGGGCAGACAGCATGTGATAAACAAAACACAAAGGCCCAACAAAATTTTATTATGAACTATTAAAAAAAAGGATTTAATAGGAGTAAAATATTGATACGGATTTTACTAAAAGATGAGTGTGAGACTGTGGGCTGAATGTGTACGGCCCAGGACAGGGATCAGTGGGCAGATTTTGTGAGTGCGGTAATGAAAATTCTGCTTTAGTAAAATATGGGGAATTTGTTGACTAACTCGGCGACTATCAGCTCTTGAAGGTTGTGTTTCTAGGCGCGTTCGCATGAGAAAGCGCCTCCCTAGAGGCTGAATGATGTGTCGTACATTGTCATTCACGTACCGGCGCCACACCTGTTGGGCGGGTTTTATTGAGATTTCAAATTTGGGATTTTTACAGACAGACGTAGATAACTGCTGAAGATGGAGTATTGTTTATAGTTGACTCATACTGTTTCTGTGTGAGGTACAGGCTCAAATTGAAGAAATATTTGAATACAGTGGGACTTCATTTACCCGGATTAATTGGGACGGCGAGCCATCTGGATATGCAGAGAATCCGGATAATTGGATTTTTTTTTTAAAAAATAGGCTACATTAGCAATTTGAAGTTCGGCTGTTACTATTTACAGTATGTACAGTACCTGTGTCTAAACCTTTCGATCACTCCTGATTTAAAGTTCTAGAAGCCATAACACTGTACTGTACTTGATCCGATAACCGGTAATGTCAAGACAAGTTAGTTTTGAAGAATTCTCGACAGATTTACCCGAAGGGCCAAGCCGATCCGGATAACCAGCGTCCGGATAATTGGAGTTATACTATATTTAACGTTTAGCGAATCGAATGCCAACGTCAAGTGTCACTCAATAAGAGACATCGACTGTAAACCGTCTTGCTTACGGAATCTCGAGAATGATCCATCCTGAAAGAGAAATTTGTAGACGTGGTGTGTTTTAAGGTACTTAGTGTTTTTATGAAAACTACTTACGAATTTAACATGCAGTATAAGGAAAATAACAGAGCTAACACGGCAGAAATCTGACACTCTGCGGACACTCCTTAACTACGAGTAGTTTTCTATAATTGTTATTGTTATCGTTATTAGCATTGTTATATCCCTAGCCGGTTGTTATATGAACTTTACTACATATTACTTTAAAATAGAAATTCACCATGTGGTTCTATTATGGAGCCTCATAATATTGAAAAGTTTCAAAAAGGGCTGTGGAACATATCCTTCATTTCCTGGCGAATGTAACTTCTTTTACCTCAAAATGAGGTTACTTAATATTTTAAATATTTTGACCCCATTTAACAGATCAGAGGCTAAAATGAATCCTTACGTGCTATTGGTAGTGTCATATTTCGCGCCTTCAGAAAGCGTATAAATGTTACAGCATCTTTTGCATGCTTACATATATATACGGAGGCATTGTTAATAAATGTTGATCCTACTTTGACATTAATGTTTCGAATTATCGCTATTTTTATGGACATATCTCTGCCATTGTCCTCTCTCGTATAGGATACTGCCTGTAAATATTTCCTGTTTTGGGATCTCATGCCCAACGAATTGTATGCACGAATATTGGCTAGAACTGCTCTACGTTTCGCGTTTGAAGGCACTGGCTAAGTTGTCCATATGCATGCCTATTGGGTATCGGTGGAGTGGACGTATAGCTCCACACATTCTTAAGATTCATGCCCCATCCTCTTGACGCCAAAGAAGGATCCACTATAACCACTAAATAAGAGGCTGGATGGGCCACTGAGCTGGTTTTGACGTTTTGGAGGGGGAACAAAAAGGATCTCTTGTTCCTCCCGGCAATCGAACCACTATCCGTTGGTTGCCCAGCCCGTAGCTTGGTCACTGTACGTTTATGTTATGCCGGCTGCAGGTTAATACAAATCATTCATGAAGCATGAGCTACAAATATCACAGTCTGGACAATCCATTAACTCGGTCCATCGGTCCCCACGGAGACACATACCGGCGGATATTTCCTTTCAGTGATTATGTTTCGTGTGTGTCGTTAATACAAGTACTTCTAACATCTGTTATAACCACGTACAGAGTAGCCGAGCAGAAAATCAGAATGTTTTCAAAGTAAACAGAGACGTGTTATATGTTCGTTTTGAACTATCTACCTCATGTCTTCTTACGGGTTTCCGCTTGTCAAGTAAACGTAGCCTAGTTTGGTAAAGTTACTGAAATTCTTATGAGAGTTCACGATAAGCTAAAAGCCACATGTATGAGACGGAATATTATTATAGTGGGAGTGTTATAATACTGTTTTTCGTTGAAACGGCACAATGAAAGATCGAAATACGAATTTTATAGCCGCTAGATAAAACAGTGTTTTAGACATTGAATAAATTTTATTAATTACCAGAGTGTCAGAATCATGTAATTTATTATCTCACAAAATTACTGGCTGCAAGGATTAGATTCCTTTTCAGAAGCTGATACTTGCTCAGCTGATGAAAATCTTCTGTCTTTTCATATCTATGTTCACACAGGCACTACGCCCTCATACCGCACCTTCTTAATAATATAGTATTTTACTTCGTACTAATTTCTACTTTTAGGACTTTCGGGCTAAAATGTGTCTTTCCTAGCCCCATCCATGCAATGTGCCTCGCCCCTCTTATCTTCCTGGATATTTGTACACCCACGTGAGAATGTACAAACCGCGAAGATTTTCATGATACGGTTGTCTCCATCCTCTTACTTCTTACCCCGTATATCGAAATACGCCCCATACAAGTCTGTTCCCCAACGCACTCGGTGTTTGTTTTACTCCTTTAAAACAAGAGGCAAAACTGTCGCTATTTATACCGCTAAGTCATATTTCGCGCAATCCACAGTAATCAACATACGTAAATGTTTCTCTACTAAAAGATCATGTACTGGCATAATTACAATAAAAATTATAAACATTATAATAAGAAAATATGAGCATTGTAATAAATGCTTATCTTGAAAACACGCGCAAAATATTTTCACCTTATTCGTTGAAATCTTGGATATGGTTGGATATTATATCTCAGTGACCGCCTCTGTGGTCTAGTGGTCAGAGTTTCTGGCTACAGATACAGAGGTCCCGGGTTCGATCCCCGGCGCTACCAGATTTTCTGAGTAGTAGTGGGTCTGGAACGGGGTCCAC
>Ga0123354_10019481_pt1 | contig 10656 bp, 5 predicted proteins | sample TergutLab28metaG_2_FD_97872 | JGI IMG/M metagenome (GOLD analysis project Ga0123354, IMG submission 97872) | Labiotermes labralis P4 segment gut microbial communities from Petit-Saut dam, French Guiana - Lab288 P4 | ecosystem: Host-associated > Arthropoda: Insects > Digestive system > Gut ...
AATCTGTCCGGAGACATTTAGTAACCGTTGTGTAGATAGCGCTAGAAACATGTAGGAGATACTTCCAGTGAAGTTCTCCCTTCTATTCTCAATCGCAAGGATTGATGTTGTCTCAGGTGAATGCTGCTGAGTTAGTTAACCATTAGTGACGAGGTCAGTAGGATACAGTCTCTTAAGTCTGCGAGTTCCGAATTGCTCTTTAAATAATGTATTTGCTAGGTTGTTGGGGTGAGTTGTTCGATTTTAAAGAAAAATAGGTGTTCTCGACAGATATCCGAAAAATGTTAAAATGTCAATTTTTATGAAAACCGTTCTGTGGGCGCTGCTTACGGACGGACGGACGGACGGACGGACGAGGAGACGGACAGATACGACGAAGCTAATCGTCGCTTTTCGCAATTTTGTGAATGGGCCTGAAAAGATTCTCAGAAATATTGTAATGTATATTGGCATTCGCTTTGAATAAAATGTATTTATTATTATGTAACCAAGTTTTAAAAAATGCTGGATAAGGTGCACTACGCACTATTTAAGAGGATTCGCCATGTTCGTTTTTTATTAAACTGCTCTGAAAAAAAAACGATACTGATATGTAAATTACAGTGATTAACTTACAATACATTTTCGATACACAGGGCACATATTTGTATTTAATTATGAGACATTTGAAGGACACGTGCACACTAACGACAATTTTATAAATTTGAAAGTAATCGTTACTACACTGTGGGATTTTATTTCCCCCGGGTGCTATTTATATTCCACAATTCATTACGGAAACGGCAGGCTCTACTGAATTTGTTACTGTCACTGCTACTACGCAAGGACTCATGCAGGACCCAAAACATCCTGTATAATTGATTATACCTGTAAATCTAAATACGCGTTCTTAGTGATACGCTTAAATGTCACTACTAGAAGGCATGTTGCGCGTCCTCCGGAGAAATAGTAGCTGCAAAGGTAAATATCTCCCTGTGCACTCCTAGAAGGCGTATGTGTGAGAGGAAGTGTGGCTCCACCCCTTCTTATTCTTAGCTCTAGACGGAAACGAGTAATCGATTTAAATGTCCGGCGTCTTTAACATGAATACAAGAAGCACCCATTGCCGTTTTAAAACGAGGCTGAGTGGGTCTCATAGCCTGTCTGGGGCCTTAGGAGCAGAAGAAAAATTTCCTATCACTGCTGGGATTCAAAAGACGAATGCGCTGTTTTCCAGCGTGTAGTCTCGTCACTGCACTATTCCAGCTCCCAATGCGGAGCACGTATCTTATCTGTGGCGGCATTCGATATGGGATAAACTGTACATCCCACTTCATGATCTACAGAGCGAACTGCACCTAGGGTTCGTTCATCTACTGCCTTGCACCGACTTTGATATTCAAATTCCCAGCTTAGTGTTTAGACAAGGACTAGCAACTTACGAAAGGAAAATTCAAGGTTTTCTTCGGATTCTTCTTGTAAAGAATAAAGATGTTATTACGATCCTTAGAAACCTCAGTACTTATCCACCAGCCGACACGGCCTGATACATAGTAAGACTAAAATCTTCAGCAACACCTCTATCAGAACTTCAAATATTGCAGGTTAAGAAATGTTGAAGGGTGCCTCAAATTTGCTCAGATTCTTTGCACTGGCCTCAAAAATGGTTAAACATTACAGTCACCTATGGTCAAAAAGTGAGGTTGTGGTTCGTGTCAATTGTTTGAGCCCCAAGGAAAGGACTTTTACTATGAATACTAATCACATTATAGGACACGCAAAGGAAAATAACTCAGGACTTCCGCTAAGCAACAGTAATTCCGCAAAAACCGTGAGTAGTTCTTTGTAAAAGCCCCGAAACTTTACTTCATTATGAGAAAGGAAAAGTAAGGGGAAAATAATTATAACGTAATGTTAAAGTTCATTTGTGCAACAATTGTTGCAGCAGAAAAGCGTAAGTAATACGTAATCTATGTGTGTATGTGTAACCTTAGACATTCATTACGCAATACGCTTGCGCCATATTGTCGTCTGTGGACTGCCAGGCCGTACAATATTTTCCCACGTTATCTTATAAACGGCACGATTTTCGGGGGAAAAAAAGTTTATTGATTACAAACTGTGCGTTTTAAGTTTTCTAAAATTTTGACTGCAACATTTTTTATTCTAAGAAGAATTGAGGGAGATATGATAAAAATGTATATTGGTCTTCATCATCTTCGTGTCAGAATTTAATGAATCTTGAATTTTTTCAACAAATTTTCGAAAAATACTCAAATATCACGTCATGAAAATCCTCCAGGGGGAGCTGAGTTGTTCCATGCGAACAGACGGAAAGACATGACGAAGCTAGTAGTAGCTTTTCACAATTTTGCAAATGCGCCCAAGAAAGAAACTTGCACATGTGTGTAGAGTTAGTTCTGCTATTCGCCCTAGCACAAAATCCCAACATATGATTTCTCAATACACGCATTCCTACATACTGATCACGTCTGAGGACATCTTAACAAAGCTGTAGGGGACGTAAGTGTGGGGCACGTGGCTTGTACTGCATTGCCCGGTAATATGACTAGCAAATTTTGACGTTTTGCTGACCGTGCGTCTCAGTATATTTATCTCAGTAATGAACCAACTTGATGCACACAATTTTTGTTTTACAATAAGTTTATTTCATGCCTCTACATGTTTCGAGCACATGTGCTCATCATCAGGAGGTCAAAATTGCATTACTCAGCCTCTGGTATCATAACTCCTATAGGTGTGATGATATCAGAGGCTGTGTGATACAATTTTGACCTCCTGATGATGAGCACATGGTGCTCGAAGCATGTAGAGGCATGAAATAAACTTATTGTAAAACAAAAGTTTGTGCATCAAGTTGGTTAATTACTGAGATAAATGACTAGCAAAGTTGATGCACGGAGATAGATAGAGGAAAAACTCAAGTCTTAGGGCTTGATGTGCTCTGTAGATCAGAAGATAAAGATACAAACGCAAAAATCTAAAACAATTTAAAAAATATCAAAACACTCGAGTGAGGAAACTCTTAACACATATTTTTTTGATAGGGTCCATCCCGTTGTGTAGTAGCAGATATATGTAATTTACCGTCTAGAAACACAACATATGTATATCAACGCATTGATGAAATATCAATTACATCATGGCTACATGTTTCGGCCTAAAACAACCATCATCAGGCCAATGCAGAACATATACAAAGTATAATATAAGTGTGCATTCTATGGGATCCCATATTGTTTACAATAATGGTTAAAATAACTGAGCATCCAATTTTACAATAAAAAAACTCAACTTAAAATGTAATTAATTATGTCTCTTATAGTAGTAAAAGTTCCTGGTTGAACGGAGGTTATATACGTGGTTTGAACCGAAAGTACGATTTGATCATAAAGCCACCACTAGATTGTACTTCCCATACCAACTTGTGATCCTTTCATGTGTTTTTTAGTTTGTTTACGATTGCTATCCTTACTACCAATAAGAAAATATTCATGTATATAACCACCGTTCAACTAGAAACTTTCAGTACTATAAATGACATAATTAATTACATTTTAAATTGTTTTTTATTGTACAATTGTATGCTCAATTAACATTTATTGTAAACGATATGGGATCCCATACAGTGCACGCTTATATTGTACCTTGTATATGTTCTGCATTGGCCTGAAGATGGCTGTTTTACAGCCGAAACATGTAGCCCTGATGTAACTGATATTTCATCAATGCGTTGATATACATATGTTGTGTTTTAGACTGTAAAATACATATATATCTTAACACATAACTTTGTCTATTTTTCAACATAATCACCAACTTTGTCAAGTCATTTGTTTAGTCTGCTTACGACTTTTCGTATTCTGATGTCACAGAACTTCGCCTCCTGCGTATGCAATCTCATAGTGACCTCCTTTTTCACCTCATAATCTTCGTTAAATTTCTGGTCGGCCAGAAGATTCTTTGAACACAAGAAAAATGGAAATGGGGTATGCTAGTTACGACAGTGATGCCACTTGCACAGCGGTAATTTCCCTTTCCCTCCCAACCGTTTCGTATCTTTAATTTTTCGATAACCCTCGCACAATATTTATTACCAACGTGAGACACAATGTGCATTTTTATTAATTATTACTCAGACCATAGTTCGTGGACATCTTCAGGGAGCTAGCAATTTTCATCAATGTATACGTATTTAGACAATGATGTAAAAAATCCACTTTTGCACAAGTTACCACATAAGCTGTACAAGTCCATAAAACTTGCTAGTTACCAGAAGATGGTCAATAATTATGGCCGAAACATGTCGGAGCAATAATTAATAGGAAATAAAATATAGTGCCAGAAGTCTGTGATAAACATTGCATATGAATTATTAAACGTTCCCGCAGTGCCCGCAGTCCTTGAATACATTTTCGATACATGAGAAGGTAACAGCTCTTCAAGCAACCCAAACTTAACTCCCAGAAACTTCACTCAAACTAACATAACTTTTTTAATATTATCTTAACAATTTTCTGTCTTCTAAATAGACTCTTTCTTATATTGCACTAAAATCGTATGTGCAATTACTGCTGCTGTAAAACGTGCTGCATGTACAGCCAGTCGTAATCATCTCCTGTAAAACTCAAAAAAAATATTTTGTTTTACGACTCTGGAGGGATCTCAGAAACGTAACGTAATTAGTAAACAATATGCTGGAAAAAGTGTTGTCTTATTCTATATTGAAGATACATTGTTGAATTACTCTGGAGTGGCTGATAAAATGCTTTAAAATGTCTTATAAAAGGCCTCCGGACTGAGACGTAAAGAACCGAAAATCCAGAATCTGCCATTTTACCCACTAACAGCGATGTTTGTAGTGTAAGTATGAGAAGATATTCTTGGGTTGACTTTACACTGTTTTTACTGACACAGACACACAGCGCCGAGTGACAGGTTGATTTCTGAATAGTGGATCAGAAAGTATTTGGAAGGAATTAACACACCGGTAGTTGATTCGAGAGACGAAAAACCTGAGTCATGGTATTCGCTGATGCGACAGAAATTTGAACCAGACATTTTCCGAAGACAGCACTAGTAGTTAACGTTAATCGAACCCTTTCGACATTATAAAGGTAAAGTGATCCCGTTACAGGTCCGGTGTGGCCCAGAGGGTGGGTAGTGGTATAGCTCTACTCTACCATGACTGCGGCACTAGAAGGGTCAGCAGCAGACCCCGGCAGCACTTTAACCCCAGGAAAGCCCCGGTACCCATTTTACAGGAGGCTGGGTGGGCAACAGGGCCGGTCTGGATGGGCGGAAAATCTCGTCCCCAGCGGGATTCGATTCCAGACCGTCCAGCCCGTAGTCAGTCGCTATACCGACTTAGCTACCGGGCCCAACTTTCGACACTATATGAACTACAAATATAATGAAATATGCGTGGGTCGTTTTTGTTTTCCCATAGTTTTATATCTTACGTTATATCGGAACAGTTGACGAGTCGGACGTAAAGAGCCGGCTGAGGAATGAGACTACTGTAACGCGCCGTCTAGTTAGGCATAACGCAATTCTCTGGGGATTTGACAGAAGAGAAAGGCACATTGGCGGAATGACAACTGACGGACGAATACTGCGGCACTCGGACACAAAACAGAGTCCTTGTGCTACTAGGCTCCCCAGAAGACCTACATAAATTTCCTTGGGAATGAAAGAGGACTATCGCCATGAAAAGCGACGTCTGCGTCCTAATACGATGTAGGATACGATCTCCCATAAATATGAATATTCCACTCCTCTGGTATTGATAACCGTGCAAATTCCTATATGGGTACCACGCTATGTAAGTTCCTGCTGCTGTCCTAAGGATGGTATGTAAATTGATCTAAAGATATGAAAGTTGCGGACAAGGTTGATGCCTGAATGTTCGGGTCATTCTTTTCTTAAACTATCATAAATATGGCGGTAACAAGATGTTGCATGAGGTCGGTTCGTATATACCAATTTACATGGAGTCATGTTTCACAAGCCTGGAAACTTCATGAGCACCACTCGGACATTATCAAAACTCGCATGCTTTATTTACCTTAGGATCAAAATATTTCATTCTCATATTCTCTTCACATGCCGTAAACAGATAGTGATGGTAAAGGTAAAGGTAAAATTCACCCCAGAACAGGCCACGAAGGCCCAAAGGGGGAGCAGTGGCATAGCTTTCCTCTTTCCTTAACCTCGACGCTAGATGAGATGGGTGGTCAAAGACACGCCCCGGCCGCTTTAGCCCTGGGAAAGACACGGTACCTTCAATATTCGTATAACATGCTGGGTGGGCACCAGGCCCGGTCTGGACGTGTGCGGAAAATCTCCTCCCACCGGGATTCAGTCCCCGGATCGTTCAGCTCAAAGCAAGTCGCTATATAGAATGAGCTATCCCGGCTCCCTTTGATAAAGATAATAATAATAATACAATTCATTTAAATTAAAGTGTTTTTTTAGATTTTGACAACAGCCAAAAGCAGACAAGCACTTTAAGGAACAAAGTGTAAAAAGAGTTCAGAGCATTATTCGAAGTCCAGATTCCTGCAGCACAGATTCCTTAATCTTTAATTCTTTTGTCTTTCATTTCACAAATTTGCGAACAAAATTGTATGGAATATTTTAGACTCTCACAGCGGTCGGAATAAAGTTTTACGTCAAATTTGAAGAGACCTGAGTCTTCAAAGTTTCTATTCTTAGGTACTGAAACTCCGTACGCGAATATTGTCTAATATAGACTCAGAATTTCTCACCGTCGCCATGTGAGTTATTTATTCTACAACATAAATAATAGGTAATTGTGCGAATCTTTAAATTCATCAACACATGTGGCAACATGGAGTTTTTTAAATTGTATAAAGGGTGGTACATATAGCTTCCAATGGGCTTCAAAAGGTTCAAATGTGTGGATTCTATTAACAGCGAACCCAGTGTTTTGTCTGAGGGAGGTCTGACTACAGGCGAAGGAGAAGGACGCAAGATGGTACTACGGCATAACCATGTTTGTAGTTCCCTCGTGGTGGTGTGCAAGTCCTAATTAATGGACAGCATCGCAGCCAGTGAAGCGAGTGATTTGAGGGTCACGTAATTTATGATAGCGTCGACCAGCAGCAACACTGCTGGGACAAAAAACCCGTCATCAAACGGGTCGCCAGGCAGGACACTGACGAAAGTTTCTGTATCTGTTGTAACACAAAGACACGCAGTATATATGCTATGCCACTATTCCACTACTCAAAAATTTGTAATCACAACAAACTATGATGCTTAACCGGAAAATTCGACAAAGCATAATTTTTCCCGTTGTTTTATTTCGTTGAATTCTAAAACAAAAAGAGTCTGATTTGCTAACGGCGGTGTCAAGATTCTCTTCATCCAGGATTTTGACTGAGTATTCTGGTGGAAAGTGCCAACATTTTAAAAAAAATGTATTACTTCCATCTTCAGGGTAGTCTATCCTGAAGAAAACTACAGCACTTTTCTCAGAAACGTCTGTACTTACATAAAAAAAACTACCCGGCGTCACACCCCAGAACGCTACAAACACTTACAGTATGTAAATGTAATGTGGTAAGAAACGTTACACAAAAAGAGCTACTTATGTAGTGGAAAGTTAATTTTTATAGATAGGTGATTACATAAATTGGGAGTAGGCACGCGACGAAAATGGTGGCAATATTTTAGTCAGCCTAGTACAAAGAAGCAGCAAGAAAATGGAGAACTATAGGAAAAATTGTAACATAAACAAAATAGAGTGAAGCAATTCTTTTTTTGCTATTTTTACAACTGTCCGCTATATTTTAAAGAACAGAATTGAAGAAAAACTTCAACTCTTTCAAGTGAGTTTTGAGGTTCTCTTACGTCAGCACACGGCGCCAAGTCCCAGAAGATCGTAATTTTAAACTATCTTCACTGTTAAGCTAAAACACTTCCTGCAGGACTCATCTAAATCAGTTTAAAGTAACGTATTGGAAATGTGGACTGGGTTGAACTGGGTCGAGTTAATGTCCACTACCTAATTAATTGCTTGCAGCAGACCCCTTATACAGAAGCTAATGGTCTTTGGCCTTGTCAAAAACCTTTCATCGTCTTAGAGACCACGAAGCTTCACTGCCGTTATTACAACAGCTCGCCCATTTACCATTTTCTGAACGTCTTTTTTCACCTGCATATAAGTAAAATGTTAAATGTTTTTATTGTATATTGCAAATTACAGTCTACTCAATTAGACAGAGTAATTAGTAAGGTTGAGGTAAGAAAAGGTCGTGAGGAAGGCACCATCCATCGGTGGTTCACTGGAGTTGTGCTATTGAGCTGTCTTCCGGCCATAATCATTTTGAGTCGTCTGTTGACCGAGGGGTTGAAGAGAGCTCTGAATAGTTGATTACTGTGCTCAGTGCTGTGGTTTTTGTATTTGTTGGCGTTGATTCGAACCACTTCTGTAACGTAGGGGATTTCGAAGTCACAGTGCAAGGTTTGGTTGGAGACGTACCAGAGGGCCCTGCTGATCATTCTGGGCATTTTGGACTGGAATGTTTGAAGGATCTTGGTGCTGGATGGCTTGCTGCATCCCCATAGCTCTATCCCGTAGAAAAATGTTAAAAATAAAATATTAGGTATTTATTTTGTGACAAACTGAGTGTCTGATCACAGTTAAGTCCTCCAGGTTAAAAGGCTAGAGATCTGATGATGTTTTGTCTGATCGGTTATAAACCCAACATATTTCCTTACAGCTTCTTTTGACAATATTCACCATAGTACGATGACGTCTTCCAGTATTGTCTTGTCTTTAGACACCTGTTTACGTTGCTGTATGCATTTCTCATCTTCCACATGGTCGCTACGTGTCCCATACATTTAATTTTCTGTAGTTTGATTATATGTATGGTGCATAGAACTAATTAGGTAATTCATGTATACAATCATTTCAGGCTACTCTCATTCATACACTCTTAGAGCCATAGGTAATCCGCTCTCAAGCACTCAGACTCTGTATTCTTCTTTTATGGCTGCGTGTTTATGTTCTTTTGTCGTGGCACTCCTCATTCCATTCCGGGGAAAACTGGCAAACAGCCAAAAAAATCCAGCAGCCTATACTATACTCCATCTATTTACTATCGACCCAACACGTTTTGGTCTAAATGGCCATCATCAGGGATCACAACAAAGCTACCAGGAGCCTTCGTGACCGTTATATGTTAATAGGTAGAAGTAAACGCAGGGCGAAAGGCACTCTTATCAGTAGAGTGTGTTAAAACAGACACAGATAATAAAGTGTCATTCAGTGTTGTAACTGACAGGTTATCATGTAGACATGGTACGTCATCTCTAAATCGTAACCAGTGTGTGTATTAAGGCAGTGAATACAATATCATGAATTTAAACAGTTTAAAATTGTGACAAGGCAGGTTGCATTGGCTGCCGTGAGTGTGTGAGAGTCAGGCTCTCAAATACGGTAATAAACACGAGTATACAATTTAAAAACAATGTTGTATAGAAGGCAGGCTGAAGTTACCGGAGTTCAAGGCAGAGTAGCCGTTGTGTATCACAACAACCTAACTTGATGACAAAAAACAGCAGCAAGTTCCACACAGGAAGCACCGAACCTACTTCGTCGAGCTGCCTTTCTGCACTGACTGGACGCATCGAAATTTCTGTTGTCGTCTACCGCATGCGCCTTGTGTCAGTCTACTGATTATTCCCTTTAACGCCTCGAAGCCAGTTGCTTTTTGTTCTTCAGTTAGTTATTTTGTGTTACGTTGATATGCATATGCAAGGCCGGAATACTTGCTGATTTATATAAAAACACCGAATAAAGTAACAGATGACAGACAGCTGACTTCACAACGCGAAACTTTGTAACCAACAAACCAAACCAAGGCGCTTGCCATGCCTGTATTCCGTCGTTTATAAATCGGAGTAATTCTTCTTATCAGTATACGTTTTAATGTATGCTATAGGTTAATATTACCGTTTACACGAATTTCGTATTTAAAATATCTACAAATAAAAGGCATTGATAGCTTCTAGCAGTTCTGTTTTGATCCCCGACTAGTGCCATCTAAGAAAAAATATGTTGGGTCCGTGAAATGTAAATGGAATATAGCGTGGCCCGTCTGCTACTTCATGCTGTACAGAAGCACACGGTAAGAAATTTAACTGGTGAAGAGAGTTAAAACAGGCCAAGGATGAACCTTTCTCCCTCCATTCAGTCATTGTTCCATGTTACATAATACTTCCACTCTAAAGATTACTTAGTTATGTATATCTTCACAGAAAACAATTAATTGTTTCACTAATTAGTATTCCTTCATCAAACACAATTATATTTTTATTTTTGACGTTTTGCTGACCGTGCATCTAAGTATATTTATCTCGGTATTTAACCAACTTGATGCACAAAATTTAGTTCATAATAAGTTTTATTTCATGCCTCTACATGTTTCGAGCACATGTGCTTATCATCAGGAGGTCAAAATTGCATTACACAGCCTCTGGTATCATCACACCTATAGGTGGCTGTCTCGTGCACGAGACGGCCACCTATAGGTGTGATGATACCAGAGGCTGTGTAATGCAATTTTGACCTCCTGATGATAAGCACATGTGCTCGAAACATGTAGAGGCATGAAATAAAAC
>Ga0123354_10019482_pt1 | contig 10656 bp, 3 predicted proteins | sample TergutLab28metaG_2_FD_97872 | JGI IMG/M metagenome (GOLD analysis project Ga0123354, IMG submission 97872) | Labiotermes labralis P4 segment gut microbial communities from Petit-Saut dam, French Guiana - Lab288 P4 | ecosystem: Host-associated > Arthropoda: Insects > Digestive system > Gut ...
ACACTTGTGAGTGCGGTAATGAACCTTCGGGTTCCGTGAAATGCGGGGAATTTCTTGACTAGCTGCAAACCAGTTAGCTTCTCAAGAAGGACTCTGCACCATGGAGTAAGTAAGTATCAGGAGAATTATTCGCAAAGCGATAATCTTCTGTTCCGTGACTTAATAAATGCTTCAGCTGGGGCAGAAACTGTACGGAAAATGCTGGGATTTAAGTACAGTTAAACGTGAACCAATTTTTTTTAGGTACGAATATAAGTAACTCGTCGTTAGTACACTGTCAACTTACTCCTCGTGCTTCAGGACGCTGTCAGTATTTAAAACATTATTGTCACAATAACGAGATTGTTTGTGACTGGTGAAATGGAGGTCATTCGAAAGAAATGGTTGCAGCATCACTGAATTAATACGTAGTCATGTTTGTAGCAGGCCGTGCACACTCACAGAAACCTTTGGAGAATTCGACGTTCCCTTCACACATTTCAGCTGTGCATTTACTGAATAAAAGTCTACAGCAAGTCTACATTGCAACAAGATCCCTATCGGTAATTACCTCGAGTAGCGATCAACCTACTCTCCACTTGACTCGCCATAACAAACACAAAATACTTATAAGATACTGACGTACCATAACAAACGTAGATTTGGACGTCTAAAGCTGTTTTTGCACAAAAATTAAACTCAATTTCCAGCTCATAGAGCCTGCTGAAAGTTCGTCGTCGCAACCACAAGCGTCGCTTCGTTCGACGCCACACGGAGCACGTACTGCGAGCTGAAAAAAATTCTGAGGCTTCATTGCAAATTCCCACGTAGCTAGAAATCCACATTACAACACGAACCTTAATTCGGTATTCTCTTTCCGGCGGCGCCACCTCTCTATCTCTAACCCTTCCTTTCTGAAGGTCAAGACTCATTTCCGTCAGCACTGCAGCTAATAGACAAATTCGAAACCAGCGTTGTGGTACAACGATAAATAGGAGGGACGAGAAAAAAAGAACAGGAAATTATAGTGGTCTTCATTTCTAAAACAGTTTAGAAAATTCGCACTAATATGGCTAATTGGTTGGAAAGGGGTTTGAAGGGTGCATTGGATGCGCCAGGGTAGTGGTTGTCTGCAACCCGCACAACTATCGATCCACTCGCCCGGTTAAAGTGAATTCAACGTGTGTCACAAACTCTTCAGATCTGTTTGGAAACAAAATATTAGTCTGAATCAAGGATTTGAATCTGTCTGGGTTTCAATCGAATGTACAGTTCTCTCAGGAGACACGGCCTATGTTACAGTCACACCAGCATTTGCACTCAAGGGAGACCGACTGACTACTTCGAAGCTCGAAGTCTAGGGTTCGATCATATGAGTTCAAGCGGGGGTATGTGTATCCCTTAATACATGAATGATCCTTGGCTATTGAAATACGCTACATCAACACCCACTTTAATGATCGGTACAGTACGGAAATAATAGCACTGAAACGTGAAGAAATTTAATATATCCAAGTATAACAAACAAACAAACAAACAAACCCATTTACTGCCTCAAAGTAAAACACAGTGTGTCTCTGTTTTAAAATACAAATAGGATAACTGTGTTTAGGGAAATAATCGCTAATCGCTTGTTGTGAGAATTATGGGAAACAATGCATTCTGTGTATAAATGCAGGTTTTTACCCTAAATTCAGATGGACACACACAGTGGCCAATAGGCGCTGAAGGGTTAAGCCAACCTTCTTAACCTGCGATCCGTGGATAGATTTCAGGGGTTACGTGAACTCTGATGGGGGGAAAAATATTACAACTTAATTTTTAATAACCTTAGACTGAAATTTAGCTTTTCATTGAATATTGAATGTAGGCAAATAAAGTAACGCATGGCCTCTGTACTCCAAAAAAGTCTGTTAACTTAAATAAATCTCACTATCTAAAATTATTATAGTCTAAGAAAAGGAAACCCGAACACATTTGCCTCCTCACAGAACTGTCTTTCTTAAATACGAAATTTAATTTCAACTTGACTACATTTTAAATGTATTTACTGTCTCATTATTTATTTAAAAGATTACTAAAGAAACATATTATTTTGAGGGTTGTTTAACCGTGCATCTTCCTCATGAAATAAAGTGAAATGCCAACTTGATGCAACTAGGTAACTTTATTGATGTATTCTTAGCTCGACATGTTTCGGGTACATACGCCAATCATCAGGAGCATTAGATGCTGAGTTGCAGCATATGGTTTTCTGCACCGAGTTTTTGGATGGGTGGTGGTCTTGAGAGCGGATGGTGCCGTGCGATTGAGTCGCACGGCACCATACGCACCGTATACACGACCTACGCAGCGGCTCTCAAGTTCACCACCCATCCAAAAACTCGGTGCAGGAAACCATATGCTGCAACTCAACATCTAATGCTCCTGATTATGGGCGTATGTACCCGAAACATGTCGAGCTAAGGATACATCAATAAAATTACCTAGTTGCATCAATTTGGCATTTCACTTTATTTCACAAACATATTACCGTATTACACATTCCTTATTACGAAGTATTTCGAAAACTGTATTTCGGCATAATTGGTTTCCTTTATAATAAATGTATAATACAGTTTGTATTACGTATAGATTGCACAAATATGTATTTTATACATTTCAATAAATTTTCTGAGAAGGGGTTTGCAGGGTTCACCAGACTCTCAGAAGGGATTCATCGCACAAAAGGCTAATAATACCTGGGTTAAGCGGTAAACAATATGAGGGAATATCCTTAGTTTGTTCCAAACTGCTGTCCTGGTACATGTGTAAAAAAAACACACTGAAATTCCAGGAAATTTCTCTGTCAGGATACAGGAAGCATAGTTGGTAACTCGAAAGTGGAACCTACTCAATAAAGGCAGTAATGTTGCCTCGTGCAGAAAATAGTTCTCTTTTGCAACTGCGGTGAATCGTGAAGGCACGCGACAACGACCAAATTTACGGTGGGCACTCTCTTGCAGATTTTGAGAGCGTACTGCTTTATGGAAAGTGGCACTGTTTATCCTGACAGAGATATGTGTGTGCGTTTAGAAGAAACACGATTCTTTTTTTCGGAAGCCATGGGGTTAGGAGTTTCCTCCTAAACGTCGGCAAATTTCTTACGACTAAGCCGTGTCACATACAAAACCACAATAAACTTCGCAGTTACTGAAGTGAAACTTCGCGTCTCGCAAACAACTTTCCTGTCTTCGCGACAATAAAACGTTCATTACAGCCCATATTAAAAAGTTAGCTGACTCCGTGTCATTTCCACATACGAGGACATAAAGCAACATTATTCTGCAGCTTGTCACCAGTCTTTCTGCAGTGTTTGTTCTCTTCATGTATGTGGACCATTTTTAATTTCCTCCACACACGACACACCTCGCCTCTATATTCACGCTGAAACATTACCTAAACGAAAATAAGGTCGAAGTGCATCAAAACCACTGTTTACTCGTTCAGTTTCTTACGGTCCAAAGAGACTAGGTAAAAAAGGTAAATCAGTTCCATTACAGGCGCGAGGTTCCCAGAGGGCTAGGGAAGTTAAGGTTCTCAGATTACGTGACAATGGCCCAAGATGGTGGTAATGCTGTCAGCCTTACGCACCGGCCGCTTTTTACCCCCAGGATATACTCTTGGTATTCATTTCTGTTAGAGGATAAGTCGACCCCAGAGCCATAGTGTGATAGGAAGGATTATGTCAATGAAAAATTCCAATGAAACCATCTGGAATCGAACCAGTGACCTTCCGATTTGTAGCACAGCGCCTTAACCACTGTGCTACCGCGGTCCTCCCAAACAGACTAGGTAAAAAAAGGTAAATCAGTCCCATTACAGACCCGAGGTTCCCACAGGTTTCCAGGAAGTTAAGTTCCCAGAATACGTGACAATGGCCCAAGTTGGTGGTAATGTTGTCAGCCTTACGCACCGGCCGCTATTTGCCCCCAGGATATACTCTTGGTATTCATTTCTGTTAGAGGCTGAGTCGACCGCAGAGCCATAGTGCGATCGGAAGGACTATGTCAATGAAAATTTCCAATGAAACCATCTAGAATCGAACCAGCGATTTGTAGCACAGCGCCTTAACCACTGCGCTACCGCGGTCCCCCCCAAACAGACCAGACCTCATATTATTTCTAAGTCACATTATTTACATCTTACGTAATTCCTTATTGCGTTTGTCATACTAAACAGGAGTTAAGTCGGTTGGTGTCGCGCTTACTTCTACACTCGTGTGTGAATTCGGGCTTCCGCCGCAAATTAGATGAGATATGCGCTCTTTAGGAATACTATTGGTAATTCCTTACCGATGTTTCAGGAAAACCTATCGGCCCCATCTTCAAGGGCCGACATGTTGCCCCGAAACGTACGCAATGCAATATTCCAGAAGAGTGCAGATCTCTTCCAGACTCGTGTTCGGGGGATGTCCATTTCGAATATTAGCCGGCAAGTAGTTTCCACCATTCGTTCCGGACAAACGCCAGAGCACAGTGAGCTGTATCCCAAGCAGATCAGTCGACATAAAATGTGACCTGGATACACAGAGGGACGGAGAATTTGTGGACGAGTAAATGAATAAATGAACATATAGGCAGACTGCAGATAGGAAAAGCAGATGGGATAGACGGTACTGATGGCACGGACGGACGGACAGAGGGACCGTGCTTTATTTAACGACGCTATCTGCTTTCCAGAATATGTAATGACGCACATAGGACGAACGGTGAGTAACGAATTTTAGAGAGTGTGGATGGCAGCAGTAGCGGCCTAGGCCAGGTACAAAACCGTCTTTTTCCTCGGACTGAAACATACGCTCAAGCAGGAGGGTCGGTGAGTCGTGCGAGATTCGATATGATATGATATGATATAATGATATGACATTGTATGATATATTGACATGATATGATATATATGATATGATACCATATGATACGATACGATGCAATACGATACGATACGATATGATATATGATTTGTTAACTGCATTTGGGTTGACACCCGGTGGTAGTAGTACAGTACATATTTACACACAAACAATACACAGAACAACGATATGAATTCAAATTTACAGAACCACATACTGTGTCACTATGGGTGGATTGATTGATTGATTGATTGACTCACTGATCGGCAGACGGAAGGATAGATAGATAGGAGGGAAAATGGATACAGGCTACCCAACTTATTTCTCTCATTATTTTTTCTTACCTTGGCAACAAGGTGCTGTTAATGTGCATGTCCAGTTTCTGTGTCGGCACGTAAGGCTACACACGTGACAGCATGATTACTTTTTCTATTTATAGTTAACACGTGCCGGCCGTGCCTTCACGCATGGCTTGCCTATTGCACACGACAGATTCGATCAGTCTAGTATCTTCGCTTCTCATGCAGACGTTAATTTAAACAGGAAAGCAATGAGGTTCCCCCAAATCCAAACGTTCTCTATATAGTGGCAAAGTGCAAGGAAGAATGTCACGGCAAGCAAACTGTATGGAGGTCGTACAGGTTAAGATCCATGCATTCTTGACACCTCGGCGATGAGTGATCACGTTTAGGCTTCAGCTACTTTACTCCTGTTGAACTGTAAATCTGTCGCTGTATTGAAACAGCACACAGTAAACACGCAGCCGGGATTGACAACGTAGCGACACGTTTTCCTAATCTCGACGTCTGGAGGTAATAGAAGATGGGTGGGCTCCAAAGTCTGTGGAGAAGTTGTACACAAGGGAACAATAACTCTGCCGGGAATTGAAAATGGAATCCTCCAATGTCCAACCCTTAATCCAGTCACTGTGCTGTCCGACCGATTCCAAATTACGTTACCGTACACAACACGCGCTGTCTGTTGGGAGTGAGAGTCATTAAGTGCTGACTGCCACCAGCCCAAACTGCAGCAGCTGGAGGACGAGACGTTTATATGGCCACAGAATCAAGGTTCTATTTTGTCAGTTTTTGTTGACAACGGCACAACCGTGTCATATGAACATTAAGAGTGAGCTAATAAAACAGTTATTGAAGAACTACAATTATATATGAATTTTTGTTTCATGAGACATATTATTAGTGACTATCGATTTTTATTATCGATGTATAAAGCATGGATATGTTGTTAATCCAGAACTTCTTATAAAATGTCGACAGTCAGTTTTCTTATTACTTTATTCTGTGCCTACTAATTAATGAAACATTCCGTTCAGTTGTTTGCGAGCTTTTACAGGTTCTTTTGGTTCAAGTTTATTTTGTGCTTACGTGAGGAAGGACAGGCATGATCACCGAAAACTTTTATGACTGATGATTTGAAACCTTTTGTAATAACACAGTGATTACCCCCAGGGTATAATTTTTTTGTTGCATGTGAACATTTTGACCGTAAAAAATGTCGGGTTAGTTACGTCAAAAAATAAATAAAAATTGAATAAGCAGTACTGTAATGACTTCATCAAACGTCATGAAATAAAGAAACGTCTAATGAAAGACTTGCATATGAATGTCACGTTCAGAACGGCATGCGAAGGGTTCATTTCTAACTTTCATAATTATATACATATAGTTTAGTGTGGGTTATTTCTTCAGAAACTCTTATTAGGTGCTGAAGAAACTATTAAGGAACCAGAAGATGTAATTACTGCACCCACAAATATCTGCCACTGAATCACATCCTGAACTACTTTAATCCACTCCACAACTTCGCACTTTGTTTATAGCATTTTTATTTTAGTACAATATTTTCTCCTCTTCCGTCCCTTAATGTTGTCTTCCCTTGAAAATCTCAATGAGCTTCTGCTCTCCCACGTTTCAAAGAACAAAAAATTGTGTTCTACCGTTAGACCGATTTCAGCAATATTTCAAACAAGTCACACACTAAGTGTGCGGCCTGTGCTGTCGCATGTCAACTTAGCTCACCATAACGAATGTCTGGAGACAGGTGACACTCGGTCAGAAGCCAAATATTTCGGGTGGGATGTCGTCATATTACGCAAGAAATGTACAGTACAAGTGATGGTAACAGCCTGCAAACTGCGATCCGCCTAACATAGGGGAATTTAACAAATTCACAGCTGTTAAAAACGCCTGTCCTAATTAACCGCACGAAGCACTTAGTTCTAAGAAACTGAGTTTTTTTTTTTTTAATAATTACCACGCCTTTACGGACACTGCATATTCGTGACAGTGTTCACAGTATCTCGTCACTGGACTAGAGCCAGATAAAACCACTCCACACTCTAACGTACCATTTTTTTAGATTCACTTTAACAGTATCTTTTTATGTACGCCTAAGTCTCTCAATTTATCTCTGTTTTTCCAATTTTACACTCCACTCAGGCAAACATATTAAGGCCAAAGAGACAAACACCACCTGCCTGTACTGCACGTGACACCCTACCTACAACCGACAGACCTGATTCAATTACAAACAGTACAGTCCGTTCGCAATTATTATGAGTACAAAAGATTAAATGTCTTGTAGCTCTAACAGTAGGTAAAATACATTAGTTTATTATTAGTGCTTCCACGTGAGACGTTAATGAAATAATACATAGGGAAAATGTGGAAGGTCGGTATGTGTTTGATGGAGCGGTCACGAACGTATGAATGTACAGGACAATCATTGGGAATAATAGGTATTAATTAATGATGTAGACCAAAGAGTAACCACCGCTGGAGAGAATGCCAGAAGATGGAAGTGGCAGCTCGATCAATACAAACTTAGACTTCGAAAATGTCCTGCAGAAGTATGGACAAAGACATTGTATACTTCGTAACCTAGGCAAGTTGGAGAAAGCGAATAGGTACTTCTAGCCTCCGCGGGTCCGTCTGTCTGTCCGTCCGTCCGTCCGAATGGAACAACGAGACTTCCACTGGACCGATTTTCGTGAAATTTCATACCTGAAATTTCAATAAAATGATAAATTCTGATTTTGCTGAAGCTCTCACAAAAGTAGCACATTTCAAATAAAGGTCCAAATACAATTATGTGATTGGTCCTTGTAATGGAAATAGACTGCGTTCTCTGCGAGGTAGGAAATTAGTTCTAAGAATTAAACGACGATAGAACATACCGCATTTTCCGAGACAAATACATGAAATGGAATATCTCGCCCTTGCGAGAAAAGTAAAGAAAGCAAGACAGGAATAATATTTCTCGGTATTTGAAGATATTGAGAACGAGAGAATATAGAGGAACAGCTGGCGATCGAAACATATTACAGCACGCGAGAAACGAAAAGTAGCGACCGCATTTAGAACACAATGCAAATATTCAAGGATTATAGAGAAACAGCAATAACGTGGACGAAAAGAAGACGAATGCGCCTGAAGAAAGGTCCTGATAGTCTTTAATCAAAATGAGGTGCAGTTTTCTAAGCAATAATAATTTCTACATCAACAAAATTTGATACTCACAGAAATGGGAATCTCAATATCTGTCCACTTTCTATTATAGTAATTTCACTATAAATGTTGTAATAACTTCGCTAAAACACCAGTTTTTGTGGTAAGAAAGTAAGAAGGCAAGGAAGGAATGATCCCTCGTTGAATACAGACAGGTTTTCATTTTCGCACTAGTTACATCTCTTTTCTAAACATTATCACCTATTCCACCAATCAAACGGATTAACGAAAGGCCCAAACGTAACAACGTTTCATATGTGTCAACGTCACCATTATATCGAAGAATTGTATCTTTCTAAACGCCGCGTATATTATTAAAAAAACATCACCGATTCAGAGGGGGGCAAAAATTATTCCTGTTCATTTCACACTGGATTTGACACGTCATAAATCTCATACAAAAACTAAAAATTTCCTATGCAATTCTAGACACCACTGCTTTGAAGTCTCACGTTGGGCACAGCTCGTCCTTTCTTAATTTTAGAACTTGGCTTCCATACCAGATCCACACTTTATTTAGATGCTGCGTCAAAACGATCTGTACAGCTACATCGGCGAATGTATATTACACGTACATTACCAGGACATATTCTGAGGTCGGTAATGCAGCATCCTGTCTTGATACTTTGAACCATTAATTGATGAAGAAACACAAAATTTAGTTGCTACTTTATCGGAAACACTGTGTGTCGCTTCTGGATATCAACCGATTAATTCTGTTCAAGGAAGTAACTGCTGTTGAACGTGAGAATAACAATAAACACACAGATAAGCTGTGCGGTTGAAGTCTACAACATTTGGGTTTTGAACCCAATGGCACGTAACACTACCGCCAAGTTCCAGACCGAAAACAGCTTAACGTATGTGCCCATTTTTAATTTTATTTCCCAGACAGGCGGGTAGGTGTACAGTGACAGGCCTCGGACTATAAGACCCACATTCCGTCCCCAGGGGCAGATTCATTTTCCCTCCATCATGTAATCCAGACCGCAACTGAAGTCCAAGCAACATTCTAGGCAAGGGACGAACGAAATCTTTAACTCGCGATTAAAGCAGAAAGAAGCGCGTACGTGAAATGATTGGAATGCGTCATGTCACTTTGTCAAGAGCAAACACACCTGCACACTTCGCTATTTCCACGCTTTAAATAAGGTGGCTTTAATTATCATCGTTGGTTAGGTTCTTCTGAAATGTCGTGTCGCTGGGTTAGTAGTTTCCGACGTTTCGAACAAGCACGAAGCATTTCTCTAGAAGGGTCAAAAAGACCAAAAACAATTCTCTTGGATTCCTTGACCCTTGAAGGGAAGGACGCCACATTCATTCCGAATGTCGGGAGCCAATAACCCAGCAAAACAGCATCATATCCCAGATGAAATGAATTCTCGGAAACACGGCCGACGGAACTTCAAATTTGGCACAGATCGATCTCCTTCCCCTCTGAAGTGGCGGTTGACACGTTGCTCCGGAACGTCACTTAATTCCTATCAGACTATACGATCTCAAGTCCTGGAACACAGTGTCTGAACACAGTGTCTGAAGTCCGACTTTGTTTGGTTTTCCAAGTCCTAAAGCACGGAAATATGTCGACTCCGTCTGCAGCTTTATGCTAAATTGGACATAATTAGTAAGTACACGCTTTAAACCCAGAGAGCGTGTAACGCAATAAATGTTTCAGCAATCCACAACTTGATGTCTGCAATTAGTGTCAGACTGTACAAGTTAACTCACACCGACACATTCCTATCTTACTAGATTTAGTTCATTTTCCGTTGCATAAAAGTACTTCTTCTGACCTCGAATAAGGGAAAAGTCACTAAAGAAGAGAGGATGGACCGAATCCCAGTGACCGCCGGTCTAACGTATGTTTCTGCTGCCGTTAGCTTTCTGGAATTGCGGGTTGGAATCCTGTCGGGGGCATGGATGTCTCTTTCGTCTGTTGTTTGTTGTCAGGTAGAGGTCTCTGCGTCGGGCCGATCACTCGCCCAGAGGATTCGCAGCGATTATGGTGTCTGTGGTCTCGAAACTGCAACAACGAGAACGACTAGGCCCACTAGAGCTATCGAGCCACGATGAAAAACAGAGGAAGGGTAAGCAGTTCAATTTAATGACGCTGTGAATACGAGGGCGGGCTGATAAGTTTTGCCTCCACTTAAATAGAAAATGAGCGGGAAAAGATATTTTAATGAAATAAAAAAGAAATATGCCTGCATAAATTATTTTCAAAGCTGCGTAATTATTTTTCTACAAAATCACCACGCA
>Ga0123354_10019483_pt1 | contig 10655 bp, 6 predicted proteins | sample TergutLab28metaG_2_FD_97872 | JGI IMG/M metagenome (GOLD analysis project Ga0123354, IMG submission 97872) | Labiotermes labralis P4 segment gut microbial communities from Petit-Saut dam, French Guiana - Lab288 P4 | ecosystem: Host-associated > Arthropoda: Insects > Digestive system > Gut ...
ACGTCACTATATCACGATGCACGGTCACCTGAACGTCACTATATCACGATGCACGGTCAGCTGAACGTCACTATATCACGATGCACGGTCAGCTGAACGTCACTATATCACGATGCACGGTCAGCTGAACGTCACTATATCACGATGTACGGTCACCTGAACGTCACTATATCACGATGCACGGTCAGCTGAACGTCACTATATCACGATGCACGGTCACCTGAACGTCACACTCAGCAACTGACTGACTGCTCGTTCTCTAATGTCTGTCTCTCTTGTCAAACAAACAAACAGGCCATGTCACAATATCCGTCGAGCAAATGAACGACCCACACAGCTGACCACCAATCTAAAGCAGACCAACTCAATTCTTATTTGGAAGAGAGACATGTCAGACCTCTACCCACGTAGCACCTGACAGGTGCAAGTGCGGAGGGCATTTAGAGATTTTAACTACCACCACCCCCCCCCCTCGTGCATTTCGAACCGAATACAGAACTTTACCTTCCGTTTCAATTTTTAAACCGGCCAATGGCCAGACGACCAGTTTTATCTTCTCATTTTCTTGATTTGAAGAGATTTGAACTACGGACCCTGGCCGGTTTAACTGTGCAGTACATATGTACTGACCATACGGTTTCACCGTGTTGGACCCCACCAGTTTACAGTGTTTACTGAAACATTATATTGTAAAATGTGGTGGTAGAGTTGCTGGCGGTTGTAACATTATTGTAGGTATTGGTAAACTGTATAACGTTAAATTAATATATTAAATTTTGGGATAAAAATATTAGATTGTTAAACAATATTTGTATGTGTAAAAAGTTAGATTTGAGGCCTCAGTTGTGTGATACAGGGTGGGGCATAAAGATCTCCCACTTTTCGAAGAGGTATAAAATTTGAAAGAAGCCATCTAGAAACAAAATTGAATATATTTCTGAAAAGTACATTAAAACAGTTTTTAATGGATTTTAGAAATCAGATCAGACATAAGGCGGCCGTCGTTGGCAACACATTGCTGAAGACGTTCCCGGAAGTTCTTCATCACTCTCCGGGTTAGCTCAGGCGGAATGGAGTCGATTTCCTGTTGTATCCTTTCCTTCAAATCCTCAAGAGATGGAGGACGATGTTTGAAAACCTTTTCCTTTAGGTATCCCCAAAGGAAAACGTCACAAGGGCTTAAATCAGGTGACCGTGCCGGCCACTCCACGTCTCCCCTTAAAGATATCAAACGCCCAGGGAACAACAACAAAGCCCCGATGTTCATCGGTCCAAACCATTATGGGTACTGACAACGGTAGAGGCTAACCAACCGCATGACACTACCCCCACCTCTCTATCACCACTACAGCCCACACAGTGCCCCTTCGAAAAGTTGGAGATCTTTATGCCCCATCCTGTATAATGTAGAACTGATGATATATGTATATACTTGTACATAGTGCCGGAAAGCTCAAGTTGGCGGTGTGAGAGTCTTGGACTTTCCTTATGTCAAACGTCTGACTTTTTCCTTGCGCTGTGTCATTGTATTGCTGTATGGTTCTTACATGTAACTCCCGTTGGCATTTAGTGTACTAAGTCTGTACTGGCTGCTGACTGCACGGAGCGCCTCAAATACGTCGCTGACAGTAAGACAACTGCTTTGTGTAATGTGACGTCTTATGACCGACGTTTGGAAGAAATCTGTTGCCACCAACCTACACCTTACACCTTGAAGATGAAATTCACTGGGCTTGCCGAAACATTCCTGTTTATCTACTGGATCATATGACGTAACATCACAGGTGTATTTACATCTTTATGTACGATAGGGCTGAGTGAATTGTAAGTTTTGAACAACAGACGGTATGCGATTCCCATCCATCAGCACACAATTTGCAGCCTCGGAATTATTGCCAAAATTTTGAATCAAAATTTCCCCGACTTCACGGCCGGTGTATCGAACTGCCACTCACATACACTGAAGCAGGAGGACAGGGAAGACCTCAGCGAGCATATGTGGGAACTGCAGGCGTGGCGGGCTTCTCACATTTCAGGCGTTCATTGCGAAGTACAAACAAAGAAACGCCACATATTGCGACCACGTCAGTCCGTCCGTCATTCTGACTTATTGTAACGGAATATCAGCGACTGAAACGTTTGTCGGGTTTCATGCACCTCGGCGTTAAGATTTCTTTATAAGAATTCGCCGAGAAAAAAAGAGTTTCGTCCAAAATCACCGCAGAGACAGTGACACAAAGGCGTCGATGCCCGCAATTTGCACGTTCATCGAGTGATTTTGGTAAAATCAGGTATAAAAATTCTCCATGTCATGCCAATGGGCAGCTGCGAGCTTCATAAAACCCCGTACTGAGCAAATCTTACTTCACTTACAGAACCAAATTACAGCTTTTCTCCGCATCTTCCCCCACTTTTCATCCGATTTGGAAAAAAAATATGTAGAGACAACCAAAAATTCATACAAAGTCTTTTATGTTCGTCAAAATGTAAGCAATGAGTGCCACAAATTACTTGGAGGCTCAAACAGTGGCGTATAAAAGCACCCCCCCCCTCGTTCGCATATCCCGCGACGCGGTGTCCTGGGTCAAAGGGGGGCCCCAAACGTAGGGAACAATATAATTAACTGTAAATTTTTTGAGACTGGGTTCCGTTTCTAGTTACAGAAGAAACTATTCTGGATCTCCGTAACGCGGTACGGGAGTACTTCGCTAATAGCTAACGGGGCCGGGATTGTAGAAGCGCATGGGGAGGGGTCGACCGGTTAGCTATGCCACTAGGTGTAAATAAACTTCTATCAGCATTTTCCACGTCTATTGTCCAGTTTTGGTGAAATTCATTATAACAGATGTGCAGAAAAAAAAACAACTGCTGAAGATCATTTTCGCGTTCCTGGGTAGAGGATGTGTTTCCCTCTGGCCATAACGGAAATTACATTAACGCGCGTACCGTGCAGCCGAATGGCATTGCGAATATAAAGAACACCAGTAATTCATGTAGAATAACTTACGGTTTATCCTATCTGTAACATTTTCAATTTGTGTACTGGATGGAGATTCAGTGGTAGGCTTCATGCCCGGGGAACATTGAGACGAAAGTGAACCAGACGCGGTAATGAAGAGGAAAAATTGGTGTTGGAACTGGAAATGGGAAATGGTTGTGCAGCCCCTAATCCGGTCACTGTAGTGATGTACCGAATTGTATACTCACAAGCAATGTTAATAAGTAATTAGTTAAGTGTCCTTCTTAAGAATCTAACAGGTCCTCAGCTAGTCAAGAAATCCCCCCCCCCTTCCGGAAGGTTCATTACCGCATTCACAACAGCCCACCAACTGTCCCTATCCTGAGCCAGATCAATCCAGTCCGTCCCCTATCCCAATTTTTGAAGATCTATTTCTGACTATATACAAATAAGCCCACTATCAAACGTATGTGTAACATTTGGAAGTAACCTTCTAACCTGCCCATTCTCATCGTCTAAATCTGTTTGTCAATGCTTAGCTATTCATGTTTCACAGAACATCCACTTCTTGCTTTCTGAAATTTCTGTTTCGCTAAGTTGTCACGCTGATTTCCGTCTGGTGGATGGGTTTTAGGCGAAATGGAGGGGTAGAAAGGGAGGGTGGTATGCCGGAGATGTGAGTGTTGCTCCGTCAGGGATCTCCAAAACAAGTTATTATGAATAATGAACCTCAGGCTATTCCCCTCTGCCCGCCCACCACCAAACGCAGTTCTCCACAAGTTGTGCACAAACTTGGTCTACGACTCGCCGTTTGAAGATTAAACACAACACAGCTAAACACGAGCAGAAAGGGAGACAATGCTATAGGTAGAGGCAGAGGAGCAAGTAGGACGGAAGAACTGTAGCAAGTCAGTCGGGACGTGAAATGAATTATTTGCGACATCCATTTAGGGGCTTAGAATTCATTCACCCCCATCCATTCTCATTCTTGGCCAAATTGGTGTGGAAAATCATGCACTACGGGGCTTCACGAGTGGGACGGGTATTCTCTGTGGGGGATGAACACACCCCCTGTTGCAATCGCGGAGTTCTGGCTTCATTACTCACAGTACAGCTGACCCCCCACCCACTTCTGAAAGTTCCGAGAAAGCAAACATTATAGCTGAGTGGGTGTTTGGTTAGGCGGTGGGCTGGATAGACGCGACTTCCAGATGTGATTCAACTTGTGGAGCCAAATGAATGTGTGTGTGTGCTCATTAGTTTGCACAGAGATGGAGGCAGGGAATCAGGATTCTAATGGAAATGACGGTCATTAATTTTCTGTACCTGTTTGGACAACATTTTTCATGCTTTCAGAAGGAAATTACGTGTTTGGTTATAGGCGATAGAACTAAAAATGAGCGTATACAGGGCGTCCCTTATGCCACGTCCTCCAAGCACTAAAGCTTTATGGCATAACATGTCTCAATCCGTCTGTGCAGTCCATGACACCCGACTTGCTCAAGCGAACGGTCTTCATCGTACTGGAATTATGAACTTGAAATTCGGCCCATCTGTTCCTGTTATGTGCGTAACAAGCACAAAGCTGTGGCTGAAATAAATACAAATGGACATTTTACACGCATAGAAAATAAAGTAGGAATCAGTTCTGTATGCTTGTGGTGACCGTGTTTACACAATTCTGGTCTGAGCACTGCGTAACGCATGTGGCTCTTCAAATCGCACAAGGGTTAGAATGGGAGAAGTTTTGGAAATCGAATCTGTGTCCTTCCCCGTGCAAAAGAGAGGCGAGGGGTAATTCTGGTTCCTTACAGGTTGCACTGACGTTGTAACCCCACAAGGTTTTTCTTTTTACCTGAGGAAGGATTAAAATCAAAACCTGAAATGGCAAAAGTCTTACTCTTTGTGCTTGTTTCAAACACCAGACGACGGAAGAAGTCCAGAAGCCAGATAGCCAGTCGTTCCTTTCTTTCTTTTTACCTCCATTCCTTCCATTCTCCCTTCCTCCCTTCCTTCTTTCCATTCTCCCTTCTTTCCTCCCATATTCCCTTCCTTCCTTTCATTCTCCCTTTCTTCCTTCTTTTTCTTTTTTCTTCTCCTTCCTTCTTCCCTTCCTTCCTTCTTCTCTTCCTTCATTCCTTTTTCTCTTCCTTCCTTCTTCCCTTCCTCCCTTCTTCCCTTCCTTCCTTCTTCCCTACCTACCTTCTTCCTTTCCTCCCTTTTTCTCTTCCTTCTTCCCTTCCTTCTACTCTTCGTTCCTTTTTTCTTTCTCACTTCTGTGATTCTTTGATTTTCCTGCAATTTCCTTCTTAGTTACAATATTATACTTCTTTTGTTCCTTATGTCTATTACTTCTGTTATGCCTTCCTTTATCCGTTTCCCATTTCACCTGTTCACTTATGCATGAGCCGTGAAACACCGCAGCACAACCTCTCAGTTTCACCAGACACCGCCAATAAAGTGCCTGCCTATTCAATTAGCCATCTCATAACACCGCAATGTATCCACACCCTGTCGGCGGTATAAACAAGCCACAATACTGCTTTTAATTGCCCAACCAACTGCAGCACTAACACCCCAAGTCTTATAATGTCACTTCCTCCAGTCTTCAAGTGCGTTCAGGAAGTAACGTTTGATCCCGGGCACATTAAAATGTTGACAACCTACCGAAAACCATGGTGACATATCCCACAACATTTACATAATAGTCATTAAGCCCCAGCAGAATTCACAGCCACTAAATAAAGCAAACAAGTGAAAGTTAAGTCCCCTAGACATTATGCGAACGTAACCTCACACAAAGGCGCGAATTTACCGAGGATTTTAAGGCGCTGTATACAAGGTGGTGCAGTGAGAAGTCTCTACATTGTTGTCACAACAACAATGAATTTAGTAATTTGTTTTCTGTTTGTGGTTAAGCGGAATGAAAGAGTTATTAGATTAGCGGTGTGTGTCCGTCTGTCTGTCTGCTGTACCACAAGCAGACACATCCAGCCGAATTAGGGACTAAACGACGACGCAAGAACTGCAGACATTAATAAAAGTTAAGTGAAACGATAAGGTGATTAAGAAAGTTAGACTTCTAAGAATTAAAAGATACTGGGCGTTGATTCTTAAAAATTATCTTAAATGACAAAGGGAAACCTAAACCCCTGATGCATTCAAAGAGCGGTTACTTACTCGAAGAGATATAGAGCGTGATTCAAAGAGATGGACTCAATTTTGTACTTCTATATTTCCTGAATTATATAAGGTATGTGAATGATCTAATAAAATTTGAAAGATCAGATCCTAAACTTTCAAATAATATCGCTAAGTCATGCAGCAGCGTCAGTTGAGAGCAAAATGGCTACTATGTAGCACAAGATGTTTTGCGTTCGTGAGTTCATTAAAACTGAGTCGCAGACTGCTGTGCAGCTTGCGTTTCGTCTTCGTTTCAACACTCAACCTCCAAAGATGAAGAGCATTCGCCTTTGCAGTCACCAAGCAAATAGGCTTTCGGTGTGAAGGCAAAAGCTCCGGCCAACCACGTGTAGCAAGACATTCTTCTTCGGGTGTGGAACAAATTCAGCTAACGTTTAGATGTTATCCTTGCGGCCAGAGATGGACACATTGAAAATTTATAAACTTCATTTTGAGTATAATCAAATGTAATTTGCATAATATTTGTCACTAGTTCTAATTTTGAAATATAGTTTTACGAAATTTAGTCCATCTTTTTGAATCACCCTGTATTATGAACAATTCATAGCGCAACTGAGCTAAGATGCTTATTTGAAATCAAAGTTTGGGGCAGATGAGATGTCACTGGTGATGTCTGAAAAGGGGCTATAAGTTTATTGTATTTTAGTCAGGTTACTGGGTATTAACAAAAGCTACACTTTATTTTTCCTGTGGCGCTGCGGCCCAAAGCGGGCCAGGGCCTTCACATTCTTGAGGTTTCTAGATCACACACAACGACGCACCACAGTCGGTAGGACTCCTCTGGACGAGTGATAAGCTTGTCGCAGAGACCTCTACCTGACAACACACAACACTCACAACACACAAACATCCATGCCACCGGTGGGATTCGAACCCACAATCTCAGCAGGCAAGCTGCCGTAGACCTACGCCTTAGACCGCGCGGTCAATGGGACCGGCATAAGCTACACTTGTTATATACAAATGTAAGACAAACAGAGGCGAATGTTGTTATACAAATGTAAGAGTAAAGAAGAAAAGGCTACACACACATACACACACACACACACACACACACACACATATATATATATATATATAAGACAAAAGGAGTACAAGCTGCACTTGTAAAAATACAAGACAAAAAAGAAGAATAAAAGATAATAATGATGAAAATAGAGGGAATTGATGATGATGATGATGAGAAGCAGGAAGTGTGTTAGAGGGGAAAAGGACAATTTGAGGGGTGTAAAGGTTCCAAGGACATTCTTCAAGTTTGCACCGTGCATCAATGATAATTAAACACTTTATTGTCCAACTAATGCACAATATATAATATGTAGATACAATTAAAATTATAAAATATGTAAAAGTGCTTCAACATGTTTCGGATCACAGAGGATCCATCATCAGGGAGCCTTGTACAGTGCGCTGTACAATGCTCCCTGATGATGGATCCTCTGTGATCCGAAACATATGGGAGCACTTTTAAATATTTTATAATTTTACTTGTATCTACGTATTAGGTATTGTACATTATTCGGATAACAAAGTGTTCAGTTCCAAGGACATACCCACTCGTCCTTCTGTGCAAAGGTGAAATGTAACTTGTCTACTACTTCTCCTAACTCTTAGCTGTCTCAGACCTAATACAGAACACGTTTAGGTAAAAAGATTACTTCCTATTTTTATCAATATGTACGGCAAGCAGCACGACTGTCAAACATAATTACAAGTACAGCAGACGTGAGTCCAGTCCTTCGTATTTTCAGAATGGACACAATCACGTAGCGGCCCCAAACTCTAACGACACCCGGGCGGGCCAGACAGATAATCTTGACCTTCAGGTGGGCTGTGCATCACGTTAAGAATTATGTAGAGGATGAGTGTACTGTGCGAGATTTGAGGTTCTCACAAAGTGTCACTGAACACTCACACATCTTTGAATGTGACGCCGTGTCGTTCGGTGAGTGTTTTCTCGACGTTTCGAAAGAATTCTAACAGAATTCTCAGCACGGGGTTACTGACCCAGCGACATAACAGCACTTCAATTACCGTAAGACCTGAATCATCAGTAAGCTTCTAATTACAATCAAGCAGGCGGATGAGAATAATTGATACTTGTAAAAGGCGAATTATAAAATTTACTATAATTTTCACATTTAGAACTTTACTGTACTGTTAACCCTATACCGACATATACATTACGGCTACACGCGGGAACTGCGAAACTTTATTAGGCGCTTTCGCAAAACTGCGAACAGCGAACATTAGCTTCGTCATGCCTGTCCGTCTGTCCGTCCGCATAGAACAACTTGGCACCCACTGGACGGATTTTCATGAAATTTCATTTGTGAATATTTTTAGTAAAATTATCGCGTAAACACATATTGCATTAAAATCGGAGAAGAATAAATTGTATTTTACATGAAGACCAAAATAAACTTTTGACTGTATATCGCTCATTTCTTCGTAGAATGAGAAATGTTTCAGGCAAGCTGTGCAGAGAGAATCACGACACACAATTTGAGTTCAGTAACTATTTTTCTAAAATCGCACCATTTATGAGATAATGTGGAAGAATGTCGTGCAGCCGGACAAGCCACAGACGAAAATTCGGCGCGTGCGCATTGCATGCTAGATACCTAAGACTACAAACACACTCAGAATATGTAATACCTATTGCTTTTACACTGCAACAATGGCTGCAACAACGCGCCTCAATGTTACGGTAGATACACAGAGTGGGCCAAAAGTAGGTATCTAGTATATAGTTAATTACTGTATACCTACTTTTGGCCCACACTGTACATTGCCTGTCCTGTTCAGCTCTGACACTGCAGGCGATGGACATTTTAAATTGATAGGAATTTGGACAATGAGCCGAGCCACATTTTGTAACTGGACTAAGACGAGTAAGATGGCGGCGGAAACCGAACCGGCAGGTTGACAGGCTGAGACACCTCATGTAGTCGGTGATTAGGCTAGGTGCTGGTCAACCGGGGGATGACAGTTCAATTCCCAGCTGGAGCGGGAGTTTTTTACTTTCTTCAAATTGTCCAGACGGTCTCTGGGTCCCACCCAGTCCACCTATTAAAGCGTAAACCGGGGTTATCTCAGGGAGGAAGGCGGTCGGGCCTGAATGTGAAGCTACAACTGAATCTTATGTTATAGATTAGGAATTTGTTTTGTTTAAACGGGCTACTTCTGCATTGATATTCCTGTTGTGCAGAGGGAAAACTTAACACTTTTAGCCTACTGTACCTTATACGGGTGATTCAGAAGGAAAGGTCAACATTTTGGGAGATGATAGCGCCGGTCATTTTGAGAAAAAAAAAAGTTCATATGAACATGTGTCTAATTCTGAGTGCTGACTGACACACAGCAGCTAATTCTACAAATGCAAAAACAATGTTAATGTTTGTAAAGAAAGATAAATTTCTGACCGCTAATTTAAATTTTACTTTAATTTAATGTTAACGAGAAATTTGTTAGACAGAAATGACAGATATTTTAGGGTTCACCATAAATTTTCGAAAATCCCACTGTAAAATACCAGCGAACTTCGAAAAACAAAAATCTAGGGGGAAGGGCAAAACAGTGGGCGCCTGATTCAAAGAGCTGTATCTCGGCTACCGTTCAGAATTGGCTACATGTTTCGTGAATTCAGGCTCCCTCGGCGGTATACATGAGATCATCTCCCTTCTGGGATTTTACGATACTATCACTTCCAAAAATATTTACCTTTCCTACCGAATCACCCTGTAGAGATTCTAATCAACAGTCAGTTACATTTTTCGGCCATGCTACACCATTCACGACCTTGAGGATAGCTTAACATAGTCGAAACATGCAGCTGAGTGCAGACTTCAAAAAATAAGTATTATGTTAGACAGTTACTGGTATATATACCACACAGGGATGAGCTAGGTAAAAACAGTACTGCAGCTTGTGCTGTTAGAGGCTACTGACAAGGCAACCAAGCAAATCTCGGTCACACAGTCGGTACGTCTGGTCGTACGAAAAGATACTCCAGACCTTACAAAAGGCAAATCTCCGCAAAGTCTGTGTTTAAAGTTTACCGCTATGTTTCATACGTTGCACAGGAAGTGTTTATAATGCCAGCTACACCCTCCCACGCATTGTACTTTGCGTGTGGTATATGAACATTTTTGAAATGGGGCATGGAAAATCGAACCGTGGAAAATGGAGGTTAATGGAATGAGTTATTACAATGTTTACTCATTGTTAAAACGTGTCACCGTATGCTGAATTGAAAGAATGCAACCTACTGTTCATCCATTACTGTGCATGAATGTTATAGTAGTCTGAATATATCATCTGTTTGGCCTTACGACGCGTGAAACAGGGCTTAATGAAATATCTGTATAGTGCAGTGTGGCTGCATGTACTGCTCTTACAATATAACCAACTAGATGCACTAATTTATCAAATTTATTTTTGGAATAAAATTCTACATGTTTCGGACAGTTCCTCTGTCCATCATCAGGAG
>Ga0123354_10019484_pt1 | contig 10655 bp, 4 predicted proteins | sample TergutLab28metaG_2_FD_97872 | JGI IMG/M metagenome (GOLD analysis project Ga0123354, IMG submission 97872) | Labiotermes labralis P4 segment gut microbial communities from Petit-Saut dam, French Guiana - Lab288 P4 | ecosystem: Host-associated > Arthropoda: Insects > Digestive system > Gut ...
GTACAGGTATGTACAACACGCTACACTGTACAGTTATGTACAACACGCTACACTGTACAGGTATGTACAACACGCTACACTGTACAGGTATGTACAACACGCTACACTGTTCAGGTATGTACAACACGCTACACTGTTCAGGTATGTACAACACGCTACACTGTACAGATATGTACAACACGCTACACTGTACAGTTATGTACAACACGCTACACTGTACAGGTATGTACAACACGCTACACTGTACAGGTATGTACAACACGCTACACTGTACCGGTATGTACAACACGCTACACTGTACAGGTATGTACAACACGCTACACTGTACAGGTATGTACAACACGGTACACTGTACAGGTATGTACAACACGCTACACTGTACCGGTATGTACAACACGCTACACTGTACAGGTATGTACAACACGGTACACTGTACAGGTATGCACAACACGCTACACTGTGCCGGTATGTACAACACGCTACACTGTACCGGTATGTACAACCGTCTTCCTGAAGATGAACCCTCGGGTTAGAAACATGTACAATACATCATACACTGAAGTACCATTTTAGAAAGGTGCGCTTTGTACTATTATTATACAATGCACGGTGCAAGAAATATGCAGAACAGCCGAAAGGGGGCTGTGCTGAGGCTTCTTGCCGTAAACAACAGCAGGTGAGGAAATGGAAATTCTGGGTTCTCGCTGTGGTGTTTTTCAGGTGCTGTGACGCCGTGCGGTCCGATCACTGGGTACTAAGGATTCGAAGGAAAATTCCTCCTGTATCTTCAGGGTTAGGTTAAATCGAGTAGGATCGTGATACAATGAGATTATGCAGGAAGAACCTCACAACTCCTTGCCCTTATTCCTGTCGGCCCCTACCCGACTATAATTGTCTGCTAACTCATTACTGGGCGGCTACCTTCTCTAGCAGTTGCCCTGCACCGCTCCTCATCCTCGCCCTTCTAACTTTATCCCTGAAAATGGAGACAGAATTTTTTTCCGAATCTTTGGCACCGTTCATACTGTTACAATATATGTCATATGGCCTCCGATTTGGCTGATTCTTTGATTCCAGTTAGAAACCAGCGGCAGGCTTTTGCGAATTCGGTACTGAGGTATTGGCTTCTTACAAAGACACGGGATATCTGGTCTAGCTAACCGACCATCAGTTTCCCAAACAGCACTCTGCTCCACGGAGCTTCAAATTAGAACGTGGTTCTGGATCTGATGCCGAAACAAGCAAACATTCCAGTAAGTGCAGTGATTATGCGATCGCCAATTGATTCAATTTATTGCTTATGTGAAAGTTAAAAGTGCTGTGTCACTAAACTAATAGCTATCGTAGCTATGACGGTTATCGTCATCTGACAGCAGCGCACAGAAAATCAACTGCACCATAACTGACACCATTGTTATGTTATAGCCATGAATGGCGCACCGCCGTCACGGGTATATTCAGTAACAGACAGACAGAACACGGCACAGTAAACATCTGTCAGCTGATAACGTAAATCATTCTGTGCGCAAATTCGGACGCCGGTTATCAGTAGACTTCACGCTGATGTCACTGTGCAGTAATGTCTCTGACGTAAGCCACTACATTTCCCCTCTTGAAGATGCCAGCCGCCGGTTCGGTCGAATGTTCTGTTGAGGTCAGCTAGGTCAAGTGTTTGTGCGTTTAAAGTTCCGGGTGACTGATGGGGTGGCGTCACGAATATTATGTTTGGGAGCAATGAGTTGGGGGTTGGAGGTTACGACAGTGTATGTAGGATCATATGGAAATTATTCACACACTTTAATATTGTAATGCAGCTCCCAAGTAAAGTTACCCCATTTTAACATTTCATCCCTAATTACACCGGTCTGTGCTGTCGTCTCCCCGTCTCCCCGCACTGCATCTCAATCCATGAACTGCTGTACATGTAGCTTGCAGTATGATACGCTGCATCTTGCAAGCAAGATGGGGTAGTGTTTTGCCACGGAGAATGATTAACATGTCAGAGGATGGATTCGATATATGAAGGAGGGATAATGCAGTTGGGGGGGGGGAGGGTTTGGGAAGATTCGGTTCCTCTACAGGTACAGATGTCATTTAAATTCGAACGGCGTCTTGTATCGTAGCCCTCATGGCGGCAGGCCGTTTTGCGATAGACCGCACATAAGGCCTGCACCAACCGGCACATCCCGTGACTGCCACCGCGCTCGGGGACACGACAAAAGAGACGTTTGATAAACAGAAATGTGACAGTTTTCGTAAGACGTACAATTTAAAATTATGTTATGTAACACTGAAAATTTTACACGCATGAATTTTAAAGCATCATCTTTTTCCTCAGGGCACTTCCAGTACACACATACTCACTCACATCATTACGTACATTATTTTTAGAACAATTCATTTTATGTCCCATTTTGTTCAGACAATTCCAGGGGTGTCCCTCCGATACAATCACACGGTGTCCTCAAATTCAAATTTCACTTCTAACAAAACTAAAATATTTTCCCATTATTGATGGCGCATGTAGTTCCGCCCTGTATCCCAGCTTGTTACCGCGACAAAAAGAAGCCCTAATTCAAACACTTATAATGAAGGTCTGTCAGAGAGTTGAGTAGGCTCTATGCAATGCTTAATTAATAATCATCTCGAATAAGGAGCCGTAAGTAGGTCAGTTTGAGTGAGAAAAACTGAAATGCTTCTTCAGCTGTCTGTATTAAAACGATACAACTTTGCTTGAAAGGAACACAACTTTATGTTGGGTGGAAACGACTTCAATGTGACAAAACTTTGCATTAATCAGACAAAACTTTGTTTCAGAGCGACACAACTTTATACTAAAGCAACATAACTTTATATTTCTTTATTTTTTGTGAAGCAATGGCCCTATTCGGGCCTAGGTCGACTGACTGTTGAAGTTTCCTGATAGCACTCAGACACACCACACTCGGTGGGAATCTTCTGGATGAGAGATCGGCCCGACGCAAGAACCTATACGTGACAAGACATAACAATTTCTTCATATTGCACCACACATTTCACTGCACTGGCTGACATCAAAAGCAGACAAGTGATTGGGGTGAACTGCGATAGGATTTTAATTCGAACTATCCACTGAATTAAGTTAAAGAATTTATATAACTGTTTTGCAATTCGACTAATAGATCAACGGATTTCAACAATAGTTTTACAGTAGTTCATGTTTTGAAATATAGTTTCAAAATCAGCACAGAACTGTAACAAATGTGCTATTGTTTGATGAAGCTTAAGGCTGTTCCAAGTGTTACATGCAGGTTCAATTACATCGCTATCATGCAGCCAAACAAATACCCTGCCATCCAGTAAGCCCCTGGTTATTAATTATTCATAATTGGTAACTCTTGTTGTTCTGTTCACTGATGGACTCGGAATATGCAAATGTAAAACAAATGTTTATTTCCTCATTTCAACCCTGCAGCAGTTAAGTGTGGTGCCCAGCAACCTAACCTAACCTAACCTAACCTAACCTGCTTCGTTTCGGAATGAGAAGCTAATTTTGAAATCTTTGCAACAAAATCAAGCGCCTGAAACTTCCCAAGTTCAAAACCAGAAGTAATGTCACCATATAGATAGCATCAAACTGTTAAACATTCTTAATTTCCTTGCGTTTGTTTGTGTATGTCGTTCTTCTGGCCAATCCTGGTGGCTGCGCCGTCGATGGCGTGAGTCTACGCCTCACGCCTGCTGGGATTGCGGGTTCGAATTCCGCCGAGAACATGGACATGTCTCTCTTGTGCATTGCCGGGTACAGGTCTCTGCGTCAGGCTGATCACTCGTCCAGAGGAGTCCGACCGAATGTGGTGTGTCTGAGTGTGATCATGATTTCTCGATAATGAGGAGGCCCTGGCCCACTGGGGCTCTTGCGCTATATGGGAAAAAATAAGGATGGCTCTTCTGTACCTTTCATTCATTACAAGGATGTACGCCAGATATCTGTTAACCAAAGACTAAACAGATCTGTCTAAATGACAATGAACACGGACTGAACATAATAATATTTCCGAGACGTGTCATTGTGTTCCGCAGCAAAACTAGATACATGCTGTAATGTGAGAATTGGTCTGTTAGCGAGTGCAGACAGCATTGCATGGGACTGCAGGGAAAGAAACTTTACCTTTCAGACTTACAAGACTTACATGCTTTACGTGCTTCACACGCTTACACACTTTACACAATTTACACACTTTACAAGCTTTACACACTTTACACAATTTACACAGTTTACAAGTCTTACACACTTTACACAATTTACACACTTTACAAGCTTTACACACTTTACACAATTTACACAGTTTACAAGTCTTACACACTTTACACACTACACAATTTACACAGTTTACAAGCCTTACACACTTTACACACTTTACAAGCCTTACACACTTTACACAATTTACACAGTTTACAAGTCTTACACACTTTACAAAATTTACACACTTTACAAGCTTTACACACTACACAATTTACACACTTTACAAGCCTTACACACTTTACACAATTTACACACTTTACAAGCCTTACACACTTTACACAATTTACACAGTTTACAAGTCTTACACACTTTACACAATTTACACACTTTACAAGCTTTACACAATTTACCATTCGGCTCAGAATCTTGTTCTGTCCACATTCTACCTAAAAAGACACAGTTTAAAATCTAGACAACTATAAATGTATAAATGTTTTGTACGGGTGTGAAACGTGGTCTGGCACTTTAAGGAAAGAACGCAGGCTGAAAGTCTTCAATAAAACGATATTGAGGAAGATATTTGGGCCCGGGAGGGAAAAAGTAAAGGACGAATGAAGAACAGTGCGTGGTGAAGCGGTTCGCGATTTATAAGTCCCACAAATTTGTAGGGTAATCCAATCAAGGTACATGAAATCTGCGGGACGTTTGGCACGTATGTGAAGAAGAGAAACGCGTACGAGGTTTTGGTGGGGGGTAACTGGAAGAAAGAAGCCACTTGGAAGACCTTCGCGTTGACGGCATTATAATATTAAACTCGTTATTAAACAAACAGGCAGGGATAAGGCGAATTTAATTACTGTGGCTCGGGAAAGGAAAAGTTGCCGGCTTTTGCGAGTGCAGTAACAGTACAGTGCAGTAACAGTACAGTACAGTAACAGTACAGCGCAGTAACAGTACAGAGCAGTAAGAGTACAGTGCAGTAACAGTACAGTAACAGTGCAGTAACAGTTCAGTGCAGTAACAGTACAATAACAATACAGTAACAGTGCAGTAACAGTACAGTAACAATACAGTGCAGTAACAGTACAGTAACAGTGCAGTAACAGTACAGTGCAGTAACAGTACAGTACAGTAACAGTACAGTGCAGTAACAGTACAGTGCAGTAACAGTACAGTACAGTAACAGTACAGTGCAGTAACAGTACAGTGCAGTAACAGTACAGTACAGTAACAGTACAGTAACAGTGCAGTAACAGTACAGTGCAGTAACAGTACAGTAACAGTAACAGACGTTTTGGATCCAGAAATTTCGGGCAATTTCTTGAATAGATGAGGAACTATTAGCTTCTACATAATGGACTCTGCTCAGTAATGTCGTTAGATACGGACACTGAAAACACGTTGGTCTACCTTCATATCATTCCAAAATCACTGCAGTCGGTTGAACAGTACCACAACTCCAGTTACAGCATGACATTTCTTCTTTGTTCGAACCATCTGCAGTTTTAGACGCGTTTTCCATTCACTTATATCTATGTAATAGTTTTCCCCTCTTTCTGGTGCAGCGCTAATTTCGATAATTGACTCCATTTTCGTGCTTTTTGTGTACGACTTTTCAGTCTGCTCATTAATCATGTACACACTGTTCATCTTTCACAACTGCAATATTTCCATTACATCTACATTCTTTTCACAGTCCAATTTTGTTGATTCAACCAATGGCCTAACAAATTTCATCTGTATTACTTCCATCACTTACAAGAAAGCTCAGGATTTCATAAAGCCTTGTGTCAGATCGTGTCTCCTGTCTCGACTCTTCAAAACCGCACAAAAATCTATTCTGCATATAACGATCTTCCCCTCCAGGTTTCTTCCCTTTTTTTTTTTTTACTTTCCTTACCCCACTTTTAATTAATGTAACACCGTGCACTTTATTTTGGAGGCCAAGACCAGTACCGCCGCCCTAAACAATGTCATACACTGAATCTTCATTCTGCTAGTCTCCCTAAATTTATGGCGGTTAATTAAATTTTAATTTCAGCTTTGTTAGCGTGGCTGCTTATGTAAAACAGAAGAAGAACTGACAGAGACAGAGAGGACGATGACAAGGATAGAAATACAGAGGGATAAAAGAAAAGATAATAAAGAAAAATGGTACAGAACAAAAGATATGAAATTCTTATCAAAAGGAGTGTGAAACATACAGAATACTTAATCACTTTCGGAGACCAAATTGTTTATACACGGGGTACAATCTGATAAATTATTTTATCTTTTCCTCTTGGGTTTTCTAAATAAGGGCTTAAAGAAAAAGCTGCTGTTTGTCTCAATGGAGATAAAAACCGTAAAGTGGATTTAATACTACAGATACAACTGAACAAATTAATTTAGAATATTTGCCGTTATTTCTGCGTGGATGTTGGTTATCTTCTTTTGTGGCGCTGCGGCCCAACGCGGGCCATGGCCTCCTCATTAATATGGTTTCTAGATCACACACAACGACGCATCACAGTCGATAGAACCCCTCTGGACGAGTGATCGGCTAGTCGTAGAGACCTCTACCTGACAACACACAACACTCACAACAAACATCCATGCACCCGGCGGGACTCGAACCAACAAACTCAGGAGGCAAGTGGCCCCAGACCTACGCCTTACAGCGCACGGCCACCGGGATCGGCCGTTTGTCACGTTATTAATAAATCAAGCTGCCTTTTAAAGTAAAAGTGCCCGATTATCGCGTTTGTAAATCATAGAAGACCCTCTAAGATCTACACGCCTGTGGCCGGCGCACAACAAATCCCTGTGCCTGTCCAGATACAAATCGTGATCACCCCGCCCACAGCACGCATTGCCCAAAATATCTTTCAAGGATCGAGGAGACACACGAAGTTTCTAAAAGGAATGATACTTCGCAGGCAGTATTTCGAAAAAGAAACGTATTTAAGATTGGACAAATTATAGTTTGAGCCGTCCGCTTGCAGATCGGCTCTAGGCTTGCCCTCCTGCAGGCACGACTGGTTTGTTTTTCCTTTTATCGTTCCCCGTGTGAGGCTACCGTCTGTCGATTGGCTGCTCCGGGGAAAGTGAAAGGCGAGGACGTTGCCCCGAGTTTTCCTTATGGGTTTTGATTCTGGTGTCCGAGACTCGTCTTCCTGGTTTCATCTCATCAACTACTGGGTTCTCTAGCTGGCCGGGCCAGGAGCAGGAGGCACAATTTCCAGTTATTTTCTCCGAGAAGGCTACGCAGACGTCCGGGATATGTTTTGAGGTAAAGTTTTGTTTCGGTCTTTGTATTTCCAAAGACTGGTACTGGCCCCAAGGGTTATTATCGATGCCGACAGATAATAGCCACAAATCTTGGGAAACACCGTCTGACAAGACATCGGTCAGCTCTGTCAGTAAATCCGACTTCCTCACGTCCTCGATCGTGATCCCTGGGCAACGCAACTTTAGTTGAGGCAGAGTGGAGCGATGAAGGCGAGTCCTCGGCGCCTCAAAACCGAGACCTTCAGCTAAGGGAGCACACCGCTACAGAAAACGGGCATGTTTGGAGGCCCTGAGGTTAGCTACCACCAACCCTACTCAGCGAGGGACTGGTTATCCATCCTGAGGACACCCTACCAAACTCAGAATCTCCAGACAAAGCACAGGACTGACCGAAGAAGCGTTGGCGCGAGCAGCTGTAACTCTGGAGACGGAAAGGATCAAAGGGTCCAATCCTTGATGTTTATTTGTTTTGTGGTCATAAAGGGTCTCATAATGTAACTCGCCTCAAAACCGAGACCTTCGGCTAAGGGAGCACACCCCTATAGAAAACGGGCATGTTTGGAGGCCCTGAGGTTAGCTACCACCAAACTGCGAGGGACTGGTTATCCATCCTGAGGACACCCTACCAAACTCAGAATCTCCAGAGGAAGCAAAGGACTGATTCACAAATGACAACTAAGGCGAGAAAGAGGACAATGAATACAGGTTTAATGAAAATAGGCATTTGGGATGTCAGAGATTTATATGGCAAAGAGAAACTGCTGCAGGGAGAATTAAAAACAGCAAATGTAGATATAGCAGGGATACCAGAAACAAAAAAGAAATTAAAGGGTTAGCAAAAGTTGGACGACTATATTTTATTGTACAGCGGCGTGTCAACGAATAGAAGAGCAGCCGCAGGTATAGCAATAATGATTAAAGCCAAATTTAAAAAGAGAATACATACTTACGTGTTTGTAAATGAAAGAATTCTTCAATTAAGGTACAAATAGCAAAGAGGATATTTAACATCACTAGCTGTCTATGCCCCCGAAGAAGGGAGAACAGAACAAACAGAAGAATTCTATGAAACCCTCTAAGATCAGACAGACAAAATAAGTAAAAACGATTACATTGTCATTGTCGGAGATTATAATGCAAGAGTTGGAAATATTCCTATCGACGGAATTTTGGGTACAAATGGTGAAATTACTACTAACAGTAATGGACACAAACTGAAAGAATTTGCATCAGTAAATGAATTAAAAATAACAAAAATATTTTTCAGACATAAAGAGATTCATAAAATGGCGTGGAATGCCCGAGGTTACAGATCCATTGTAGATTACATTCTAACAAATAAGAAACTATTATCTTTAGTAAATGACACTAAAGTTTTTAGGTGATACGATGTCACTACAGACCATTGCTTATCAATTTCCAAAATTCGTTTACCTCAAAAATTGTATGCATTTACTAAAAGATCTCTACGGCAAGAAGAAATTTTTAGGGTACATAAAATTACTTTATCAGAGGACATTAGAGCAAAATCTGATGCACTCACCATGCAACCTTAATATTGATGTAGAATGGCAAACTTTAAAGAACACACTACAACAAGCAGAGAATGAAGCTCTAGGCAAAAGGAAAAAGAGAATACACAAAAGGCCTTTAATTTTATGGAATGAGGATATTAAAAACTTGATTGAAAACAAGAAGGCTTATTTACGGTATCTAACAACACGTTCTGAAACTGACAAACTGGAATACAAAAGGTTAGTGGCAATTGTGAAAAGAGAAACAAGAAAAATTAAAGGCAATGTTGGGAAACATTTGTATCGAGAATTGAACATGATTTAATGGACGCCAGAAAAATGCATGTAAAAATATTAGAAATTTAAACAGAATTAAAAAAGATAATTTACGGCTTAACCCAACAGTTGAACTCACATGGCTAGATTACTGTCAAAAACTTTGGACTGAACAATTTAATGATAACACAACAGAAGGGAAACGTGCAAAAATTAACAGAAAATTGTGTTGACTTAATTACAATGGAAGAATTGGAAACAACTATACAAGCATTAAGAGCCAGAAAATCTCCAGGATCAGACAGGATTAAAAATGAGTTGTACAAACATGCACCAAAAAGTTTTTTACATAAATTTTTGAATTTCCTAAATGTTTGCTGGATTTACGGAGACATTCCTGAAGAATGGAGGACAGCCATTGTTATGCCAATACACAAGAAGGAGACAGAAATAACCCAGATAACTATAGAGGTATTAGTTTATTAAATACTGGATATAAAACCTATTCAAAAATTATTGCAAAGAGATTAACAGCAATTGCAGAGGTCCTACTAATAGAAGAGCAGAACGGATTTAGGAAAGGCAAATCCTGCATGGACTGCATATTCTCAGCTTCACAAATAATTGAAAAACATAGAGAATTTAACATCCCCACATATATTGCGTTCATTGAGTTTAAGAAAGCCTTTGACTCTGTGGACAGAGACAAATTGTGGACTATTATGTTAAGTAAAGGAATCCCAAATCATCTAATTACAATAATTCAGAAAATATATATGGAAAATATTATAAGAGTTAATGCAGGTAATGGAATATCTGAAGATTCTAGAGCAATTGCCCAAGGAGTGAGACAAGGATGCCCACTGTCACCTGTTTTATTCAATTTATATTTGCACGAAGTTATTAGGATTTGGTTACAGAAAATAAAAACTAGTAAATATTTTAAAGAGTTAATTTTCACCACACTGTTATTTTCAGATGACCAGTTTGTTATTTCTGACACAGAAGACAACTTACAAAAGGCAGTCTATTTATATATAACATATCTAAAGAATATAATTTGGAAATTGCTACAAAAAAGACGAAAGTATTTGGTTTCTTTGGAACGGATCACCTAAGAACAAAAATTATTATAAATGATGAAACACTAGAACAAGTTAGCCAATTTACTTATCTAGGTTGCAGTATATCTCACCAATTTTCCAATGATGTAGAATTTAAATTAGCAAAATTTTTAAAATCAATAGGTACTATTAAGAGAACTATTTTTAAGAAAGTGAGAACGGAAATTATTTTGAAAATATACAACACACTAGTTTTACCTACATTTTTATATGGGTCAGAGAATTGGACTCTAACAGCTTTACAAA
>Ga0123354_10019486_pt1 | contig 10655 bp, 8 predicted proteins | sample TergutLab28metaG_2_FD_97872 | JGI IMG/M metagenome (GOLD analysis project Ga0123354, IMG submission 97872) | Labiotermes labralis P4 segment gut microbial communities from Petit-Saut dam, French Guiana - Lab288 P4 | ecosystem: Host-associated > Arthropoda: Insects > Digestive system > Gut ...
CGCGATAAGCGGTCTACTAATTCCAATGTGTTGTTATCGAACTGATAGCGAGTTGCATTCTCTTTATCTAAAGATTCCGTACCACGCGAGCTGGATATGGCATCAAAATGACCCCCGGTACAGGCACTTTGGGTCAAAACAGATATTTCTTTTTCTTCCGAACCGCCAGATTGTCACTACCGTTTTAAGTACCCGGCGCCATCTTCATACACGTTTTAATTTCGTTAATTCTAAACTCTATGAATCGGCTTAGGAAGCTGGAGTTTCCACAAATAACGTTTCCTTTTTTTATATAATTTGGAATGTCTGTCATTCAGGTTACGACACCCGTGTTCACTGTTCAGACTGTCAGCGGAACCATACATTCTGCAGTCTGGACGTGCCCAAGTATGGAATGACGTTTCGGTCAATGCCTTTGACTGGGGATCGGAAGCGACTGAACCAGCGATATGTTTCTCCCCCTTCAACAGCATCAACACCCCATCCTCCTCCACTGTCAACAGTTTCTTCGCCCTCATCCTGCAGACCAACGACAGCCACCCAGCTCTGTCACAGGATCATTATTGCAGGCGACCATTCAGGTTGATGAATCAGGCATCTTGAAGAGAAAAAAACAGACACGGTTACCTTAAGTTGTGTGGAAAAATGATGCAACGTAGGAGTGTGACATGTGAAGAACCAAGACTTCAGCCATGTTACGCCTCGTGGAATGGGTCGTCAGTAACTACGTGACAATAGGCACGGCGTCATAATCTGTAAGTCCTTAATCCTCACAACCTGGTGCACGCAAATGAAATAAAATGAAACTACAAATTAAAAATAAATCATATTCATTGGCAGACAAATTTTTATAAGTAATTTCTCCAAGTGTAAAGCCAGGTGCGAGTCTCATGTACAGCGATATCTGTAGCTGATTGGTGGGCGGAGCAAAACTGATACTCTGCCCTTCACACCTCACGGACAGAGTAGGCCCGTCCGCCAGCTTTGCTGTATTCTTCGCAGGCAACAGCTAACTAACGACCTCTATTTGAATTTATGCTACGTTCTTATGCTGCTGTTTGTGCAGATACCTGCAGTCACACAGATAAAGAGCAAGCAAAATTTGAATCACTTTACGTCTACAGTCGGTTTAGAGGCATTTTAGATAAGGCTGAAGTATGAAAAAAAATATCTGGGTGTAGGAGTAACAGTTAACGGAAGCACAAACATAATCGCAACCAGAGATTTAAATACCCTGCCATTCAGCATAACCCCCCATTGCTATCAGGAGTAGCGTCACAGATTTATATAGGCCAGACGGGTTGAGAATGTAATATAAAGTTTACAGGATTTTAAGTGCATTAATTTTTCCGTAAAACGCAAAACATATAAAGCGTCTTGTTTATGTCAATAACGGTGATGAGGTTGGTTGGCGGGGAGTACAAAAGGGAAACAATGACACAATGCAAAATTTTGGTAAAATTAAGAATGCGTGAATATTAATAAATAAATTCATGTCTGTCCCCACGCAATACCTCACAGCGACAAGCCTTCACTCTCGTTACTTGTTTTATTCAACGACGCTGTAACTCAGAAAACATGTTGTCGGAAAATCTTTCCTGAAAAGCTAGTGTTGGCTCAACTGCTCAAGACATTACGCGTCCATTATATACGCTGAATTTTCGTAACCTGTTCACAAAAGCCCACCATTAAATCCTATTCACAGACACACAAATACAGTCCAGATTATCACAATCATTTATACAACACACTAAAGTAAAATAAAGGTCGCAATAGAACATGCCATGAATGACCAGAGGGGGAAGCAGAGGTATAGCTCAGTCTTTCTGTAACCTCTGAGCTAGATGGGGATGGATGGTCAAGGCCACGCCCCTATCGCTTTACCCCCGGGAAAGAGACACACTATTCATTTTACAGAACGCTGGTTCGATCCCCTTGTCCGTCTGGACGTGAGAGGAAAAACTCGCCTCTACAAGGAATCGACTTCCAGGCCGAACAGCCAGTAGCGAGTAGCTATATCTACTGAGCTATCCCAGACCACTATACTAAGCACTAAATATGAAAAATGTAAGTATTCACGGGCTAATCCCCTGCTCCACAATCCTCAGAGTGCAACTTCTAGAAAAAAAAATCGGTTGTGACGTCACTCACAAACCGAAGCCTATCGTAACCATGGAAACCCGAGCCGGTAGATATAAAGACGAAGTGCGACAAACACGTTTAGACTAGAATGTCAAATGACGGGAGACTGAAAGAGCAGAACGAACTGTCGCGGTCAGATATGTTAATGGTGTCACGAACTGTCACCTGATGCAAGTGTCTTATTGAAAGACACTGTCAGTTGGCAAGAAAACGTACAGTTGTTGACAGGTGAAGGAATGAGGATGGATAATCGGTGGAATGATACAGGCAGGGGAAGTTTGAAGTATTCGGTAGGAGTGGGCACTCTCTCATTACCACTTAATCCACTACAAATCCAACATTAACTGAATTGATATCAAATTCCTGAACCTGCAGTGACAAACTGTTATTACCTGTTGAAGTTTCGTCACGAACATATGTGATATGACAGTAACATAATCTCCCTGTAACTGTGCCAAAGCTCTAAATAATCTCACAGTAACTGCGCCTAAGATCAAAATAAATTCATAGCAACTACGCCAAAGGCCAACATAATCTCCCTGTAACTGCACCAAAGGTCAAAATAATCTCCCAATAACTGCGCGAAAGACCAAAATAATGTGGGAGTAACTGAGCCAAAAACCAACATAATCTCAGAGGAAATGCGCAAAGGCCAACATTATCTCCCTGTAACTTCGACAAAGGCCAAAATAATCTCCCAATAAATGCGCCAAAGACAAAAATAATGTGGGAATAATTGAGCCGAAAACCAACATAATCACAAGTAACTGGACTAAAGGTCAACATGATTTTACAGTAAGAGCGCCAAAGGCCAACATAATCTCCCTGTAACTGCGCCAATGGCCAAAATAATCTCCCAATAACTGCGCCAAAGACAAAAATAATGTGACAATAATTGCGCCAAAAGCCAACATAATATCCCTGTAACTGCGCCAAAGATCAAAATAATCTCCCTGTAACTGCGCCAAAGGTCAACATAATCTCACAGCAACTGCGCCAAAGCCAAAATTATCTTCCTGTAACTTCGCCAAATATCAAAATAATTTCATAGCAACTCCACCAAAGGCGAACATAATCTCCCAATAACTGCGCCACAGGCCAAAATAATGTGGCAGTAACTGAGCCAAAAACCAACATAATCTCACAATAACTGCTCCAAAAGCCAAAATAATCTCCCCGTAACTGAGCCGCCAAAGGTCAACAAAATCTCCCAGTAACTGCGCCAGAGGCCAACATAATCTCTACTCGCTAACATGATTCTTGTCATCACTTTGCACTGAAATTCTCAAATTCCAATGAATGACAAAAATCACGACGTCCAGTGGTGACAGTGAATTACTGTATCGAAAGAAATTCACGGAAAAGTGGTTCTGTTGGATACCGGATACGGTTATCTTTGTGCGCCTGCGTGATAAGAGCGTCTCAATGGGCACGAATTCAGTTTATTAACGAAGTGACTTCTGGTCCATGCAATAAAAGAAACAGACCCATTTCTTACATACAGTAAAGGTTATTCTGTCTGACAATTATCGATTGTAACTTCCGGCGCCACTATGCTGCTCGTGTCAGCGGTTGAGTCATTGGGCGATGCAGAACATTACAAACGAGCCGTCAGACAGTAGCAATCGATACTTGCTACTTAAAATAATGACCCTATATTATTACTTGAGCTGTATACAAATGGTTACACGCTACATTCGATTCGCGATTTTTATGGCGGTGGAATTTGCAACCGTTCTTCTTGGTTATGACACCGCGTGACTACGTTTGGTGTTCTAGGTTATGATACCGCGTGACTACGTCTGGACTTCTAGGTTATAACATCGCGTGACTATGTCTGGTGTTCTAGGTTATGATGCCGTGTGATTACGTCTGGTCTTCTATGTTATGACACCGGGTGACTATGATGGAAGTCTGTGACATAACATCCACGAAGTAAAACAGTAGAACTTTCCAAAGGAGGCATGCAGAGGCAGTAGAGAAACAGCTCCGTTCATTCCTAACCTTAGTATTAGATGGCGGTGAGAGGTTTATATCACGCTCCGGCCACTTTACCCCGGTACACGTTCACTGTAGGCCGTGTCCGGCCAGTAGTTCGGCTCTACAGCTGGCCTACGCCTTGTAACATTCCGATAAAACACTATCTTCCGAAACGTCGTTAACTATGCACCCAACGACACACAGTGTCACATGCCATACGATGTTAATCACCGGCAACACCGCTGTGAGAGCATCGAGTAGAGAATTAGGTTATCTCGCTGTCACTAATTCAGTTGTCGATATCTTGTCAAGGGCACTGTAAACACAGACACCCAGAATTGTTCTACTTCAGCCAATCCCACGCTGTGGGTGTGCGAAACACTGCTGTATATCTTCTTTGTGTCCCTTGAAATGTATTTATAACCGTTACGTAATTACCAAACGTTCACAAAGCTTTCTGTACCAACACCGGCGTATCACAGACCGCGCCTGCGCAGTGGTTCGCCTTACAGCTGTTACCGCGAATGACCGTCAGGGGCGTGATACCGCCAGCATAGCTTCAGATGCCATAGCGGTCTCCTAACTGTGGCCCGCGGTATTGTTTTGTCTTCGTATCACAAGTAAAGACGAGGAAAAACATGTACTGGGTTCATTATGTTGACCAACAAATGCACTATATATATATATTAATTTAATTAAGTTACTTAATATATTATTAATTATAATTTATTATACAGGGTGGGACAAAAGTAGGTACAGTGTAGGTACACAGTAATTAACTATATACTGTAAACTTACTTTTGGCCCAGCCTGTATATGAATATATATATATATATATCGTGCATTTTTGATCAGCACAATAAACTGTACAAGATGTACGGTACGTACATCAAAACAATGTACTGAGTCTTTTTAATATTTCACAAAATCTGCTTGTCAGCCACGAGTCTGAACTGTGTCTAGGTTGTACAGTCTGGTAGGTTCTGCTCATTAGAAGACTTAAGTTCCTTCCTTTTGGCTTTTCTTAAGTATAGTGTACTGAACATCAGATTATCTGTAATGAAATCTTACATGGCTTTGAGATTATTTGTTTTTAGACTTAGTTGCCTGCAGTTACAGTAGAACTCCGCTAATCCGGACACTGGTTGTCCGGATCGACTTGTTCGGGTAAATTTGTCAAGAACTCTACAAAACTAACTAACCTTGAAATTACCGGATATCGGATCAAGCACATTACAGTGTTATGGCTTCTGGAACTTCAAATCAGGCATGGTCGAAAGGTTCAGACGCCGGTACATACTGTAAATAGTAACAGTCGAACTTCAAACTGCCAGTTTTGACTATTAAAAAAAATAAAACTACCCAGATTTTCTGCACATCCGGATGGCCCACCCTTCTCTATTATTCGGGATAAGTGAAGTTGTACTGTATTTGAACTTTAAATGTTACCGTGGAATAACTTTTAGACATTGCGGGGGGGGTGGGGGTGCGAGAGAAGAGATACTTCTAGAGCCAGTGGTACCGGACAGTATGATAAACACTAATATATGTATACCAGGTTAAGAATGTGTGAACCCATACCTCCACTCCCTCCAACATCTTGCTGCCGTGATATTTAACTACATCGCTATATTTAACAGCTGGATTCACTCCCAATAACAAACCACCGAGCATTTCACACACCAGGTTCATGGAAGACGTAGTTGACCACAAACTGATGCAGCAAGCAAAGTGGCAACACAGCATGGGGAAGTGTGGTAGAAGTAGGAATACAGAAACGTACAAGAGGTTAGGTAGATATAGAGATTTGCAATTGGCTTCGGGCACCTCAGCACCGATGCACCTAGAACTTGATTAGGACGGTCCCCTTGTGCCCCATAACGAATCATGGAGCCCCGCAATGAAACAATCGCCGACTCCACCCTCCACGTGTGGCGCGGCAGGGAGAGGCGTGTACCACGCCCCATTCCACAGCAGCTGGTTTGAGGAAGTGAGTAGCAAGCAAGAAATCCAAGCTTTCCCCTCGAATTGCGTACGCTCTCCGGTAGGAGCCACCAAGGATCCCAGCCTGGTTTGAGGGTCCCTAGATACAGCCCCGTGTAACCTAGCCTACCTAGGCAGATCGTTAAGGTAGCTGCAGAAGGTCCTCCACGTCTCTTTGAAAAGCCTTGCGTACCTCCTTCCTATATCTCCGTTAAGCCTATCTATAATTCCCAACTAGATGATTTGTTGTCAGCCATATTAAAGAACCGCCTGACATCTCCCCTGTGGTGCTCTAATTCCGATGTCCACTTCAGAGATTTTCTCCCATACTTAGCAGGTCTAATAGGGCAATTATCCTCATAAGCGGCAATAAGGTCCTGCCGAATCCAATGAACAGCAAACCCTAATCCAGCTTCGTCTTCCATGCTCATCTCGGTTTCCCTCTCCAGCTAATCCCACAGGCCTTCTCGGAAAGAGCCCCAATTGGTGCCCCTAGGGTTCCTGGTCCAGAACGGAGCCCCGTAGAGTGAACAGAATATTTCTGTTATCCGATAAGGAGGGCTTCCGAGACACCTCCCAAGAAATGATGCTTTCTAGATGTCCGTAAGACCCCAGGATAATATCAATCACTTCTTGCCTAGAAGCATTCCAAAAGGTGGACTCATTGCCCTGATTGAGAACCTCTAAGTTCGAAGAATTGAGAAAATGAAGCAGGGACTCACCTCTACCATTGCAGTTGGTGCTACCCCACCCAGTTTAATGTGCATTGGAGTCGCACCGCACAATTAAGTGTAGATTCTCATTCTCACAGTATCGCACGAGTTCCTCCATCTCCATTGACGGGGGAAGGCCTTCGAAATCATATGGCAGATAAACACAGCAAAGGACTAACCGCCTTTCTGCCCCATCCTCAATAAAATTTATTAGGATTGCTACGAGGTCCATACAAAGAACCCCGACAACACTCAATCATCCATGTTCCTCGCAAGGATACAGGCTGTAGGTCCTTCCTTCCCTCTAAGAGAATAAAGAGTATATCCAGGAATATTCAGACCCCTGACACATTCTTCATGATACCACGGTTCCTGCACCAGTGCCATGTCTATTCCTTTAACACCTACTGTCCTTGTAAGAATTCCAGAAGCAGCAATGTTATGTTGCAGATTGGCCTGAATGAAAGAGATGGTACTCACCATAACCCGTTCGGCCTCCTCCTCCTCTTCTATTATTTCTTCCCCTCCGACTTGGCGACCAGAAGGGAGAATGTGGCGTATCACACACCACTGAAGGGCCTCCAACTTAACCTCTCGAACACACTGCCAGAGGCTGCATCAATACTGAGAACCAGGCGGATCCCGTTGGACTCCTCCCTGCGCTCATAGACTCTCCAGTGCCTAGTGTGCAGACCCTGGTTCAGCCTGCGAAGCCGCAACAAGTACAGCTCCGCGTTCTCCTCAGGAACCGGGAAACAGGCCACCACCCTCGTGTAGGTGGGAAAGGCATCCAGGCCCACTAACCTGAGCCTGGAGTCCTCCCAGGCTACGAGGGTAGGTACCCTGGCAGCCAAACAGTCCTTGGTCAATTCGTCGTGGCAAACCATAATAACCAACCATTTAGCCCAATAGGAATCAACCAGCCTGGGGGTGAACCTCTCTTCAGGGAGCTAATCGACAAGCTGGCCGATGGCCCGCTGGAAATCTAAAAATTTTCTTTGGAGTTTTGACTCTCCGGATAGTTCTCACAGACAACCGTCACCCGAAGGACCTCCCGAGCGACCCTGGCGTAATTAAGTTGCTCAATATGTTTAGGTCTCCTGCCCCTCTCGGAAGTGCACCCGGCCGACCACTGTCGCTTGCTTGGGCCCGGTGGGAGACATCTACAGTCCGAATATTTACCCCGTTGGACCCAGGATGTATCGGGCTTCTGTAAAGTTTGTGGTTGACTGCCAGGAACATACCGAGGTTGGCTTCCGCTATAGTATGCTGAAGGAGAATCTACGAGCCCGCCCTCCTCGCCCATTTTTTAGCATCACCACAACGGTTCTTGCTAGTGGTTTGGAGGCCTAGAGTCCCGGATTCCTCTGTCCGGTCCTCCGAACTTAAACTACTTGGAAACCTGCGATCCCACAATCAGAAGTGTCTAGTCCGCTCTTTGCTCACCTCGGTCCCGCCCAGTTGTCCCAATCTGCGGAGCCTCTTTGTAGGAAAACCTTCAGGGTCCGCAAATGCGGAGCTCTCCATATATTTTAAGTCTTAATTCGTTTGTTCCATTTCGCTCCCACGAGTAATGGGGAAATATGTGGTCCACCAAAAAGAAACTCCATATTTGTAAGGTTGAAATTACCATGGGAGATTGCCTGGTATCCAAAGGGGTGCCGTTTGACACAGAATCACTCACTGCCACTCATCGCATAGGCACGGCACTCATACCCTAAGATTGGGGATTTTTTCAAGGTTTACTACTTTAAATTCTATGTGTTCTGTGCAACAGAGTCACCTCTCGTAAGATATGGCTCTTCGCCATGCACAGACTGTGTTGAGTGTTGAGGCTATATAACCCACCAATCACCCCTGGGGAATAGCTGAAGCCCCTCCTAATTTTACCAATGTCGCCCTACGGTAACACGGCGGACACGGAAACGGCCCAGACGACATTCCTTGACCCGTAAAAGAGGTAACTAGAGACGGGGTTTTGAATACTGGTCCAGGTGTCTGTACTCCCAAGTCATCCACCCTCCCTTTTCCCGTTCCTGTGTCTGAACAGGAAAAATGAAATGACCACAGGCAGGTTATATAGCGCATTGCGGCCACAGTCGTGGATACACAAAAATATGAATAGTTACTTACATAGGAAATCCAGTTAGATAATATTTTGGTTGCTAGCGCAAAACAGATTCTAACCGCCTGCCGCTTAGGCTGCGATTTCATGCCAAAGACAGCCTAACCAACGCAGATGCAGTTCAGACATCTGTGTATTGTAGTGGTCAAATTACTTGCCAAATACAGGCGTTAGGGTGAAGTGGCAAGCAGTAAGAGGGAAGCACTGCGCAAGCACCGTCCAGCGTATTCTGTCCCTCTCAAAAACACCCACGCCGACTGAAGCTATGAATGTAATCCCAACGCAATAAATGTTTTATACATAGGTCTGATGCTGCCTGACTTTCCTATGTGAGCCTAGCAGCAGCCACTCCGTGCCGACTGCAGCTATGTGTAGTGCTAGGGAGCTCAACTGGCAACATATATGCTAAAGTTGTTCCTGCGCACGCTATTAAGGTATATGGGGGAGTGGAGGCACATTTTTCCCTCTGTTTTCGGTGAAAGAATGAACGGTGCCAACACAATACAAGGGCAGGTGGCCCCCACAGCCGTTCTGGACGTTTCGGAGAATACATAAATCTTCTGTCCCAGCTGGCAATCGGACATTAATCCGACGGAAGGCCAGCCCGTGGTTTAGCCACTATACTGTCTGAGCTATCCCGGCTCCCACATATTGTAGAAGTGCGAGGGGAGCTGAAGAAGACAGCAAGATCTAAAGTATTATAAGAAACATTCACTTTGTTAGCCACCGAATCCGTTCAGTAAATTGCAAAATAAGACAAATCATAAAATGTAATTCATGCCGAATATAAATTGTTACATGTTTCAGGTGTGGAGTGGTTTCCTCAGAGAGACCATTAGAACAACGGAATATGAGTCCAACAGCAAATTGATTGGGCAGTTTGACTCCGGTTGAAACATGTAGCAGGTGGATACTTACACATTTTGGGGTTTACATTTTATTGCATGTTTGTGAGTGCACTTGTTGGTTGGTATAGTGCATGTAGACAATATGAACGGTATAAAATAAACAATAAGCTTACAAGTAATATTTTTTGGCCTGAAAACCCCCTAAGATAGCCAAGGTTCAAAACTCCTGTTTCTTTTGCCAAGAGAATTGAAACCGGCTTCACTAAACTGGCAAATTTTTAGCTACAATTTCGCGACAAAAAATTAATAAAATTTGACAGAACAAATTATCGAATGATTGTAACTCGCACATTAGTTAAAAAATTTCTTTCAGAAATAATTCGTAACAATGGGCTAAAATTATTACAAAATGAAAACAGACATTGTGTGATAAACAGTGATAAATGAGATAATAATTATCTGCAGCAAAAATTTAAACTTTATTTAGGCCCAAATTTGGAGAATGTTAAATAAGTAAGGACACTCGGTCTTTCAAAATTAATTCCTATGTCAGTACAGTCACTCAAATTGATTATTTTTTTTTAAATCCACCATCACAATAATGTGTTTGTCACTTCTTGGCAAATTACACAGTAAAGAGGAAGTGTGGAAATAGCAGTTTGTGAATTGCTGCGAATAGAAGAGGCCGAATTGTACCGCCAAGGAATTTGCAATAAACCATAATATTCCGTGCAACACAACTGTTTGTAATAAACTGTAATATTCCGTCCAACGCAACTAATTGTAATGAAGAGTAATAATCCGTACAACAAAGTGTTTGTAATAAACCGTAATATTCCGTCCAACGCAACTAATTGTAATGAA
>Ga0123354_10019487_pt1 | contig 10655 bp, 4 predicted proteins | sample TergutLab28metaG_2_FD_97872 | JGI IMG/M metagenome (GOLD analysis project Ga0123354, IMG submission 97872) | Labiotermes labralis P4 segment gut microbial communities from Petit-Saut dam, French Guiana - Lab288 P4 | ecosystem: Host-associated > Arthropoda: Insects > Digestive system > Gut ...
TATTATGGAGTTTGAAGGTTCATCACAATATTCACATATCAGCATGAACTATATCGTGAGTAATTTTAAATCCCCTAAGTTCTTATGGAACGTGAAGGTTCATTACAATGTTCACATGTCAGCATTAACCATGTCCAGAGCCATTTCAAATTCAGTCCACTGTCTGTACGTCTGTGATACCGAAGTGGTCTCAAATGATCAGACTGAAGTTTTTTGTGAATTTGTCAACTAAGTTTGAACTTCAGAATTATAGTTTCAAATATCCAGAATTTGTGACTTACTGAAAAGCTATATGCTGACTGTTTTAGCTACATACCGACTGAGGGATTGTGTACGGAACTAATGTAACGTGTACGGCTTGGGTAGTGAGTGACCAGTCACCGCTGACATTCCTGTATATGCATTTAAAGTGATAATTAATGGTAGGGGTAATTAAAATGATCAGTATTATTTATTGAAAACTCTAAATGCACAGGCGTCACTTCTGTAAGCGGGGCCCAAACACTTTTCAGAAAGTGAATGTACTATTTTCGGAAAGTGAATGTTCGAATCCATGAACTTTTAATTTGATTGCTCAAAGGAATAATAGTAACCACGTAAAGCTTCTCTTTGCTGTGTCAGATCCGTGACGTGTGTTAACGTTAACACGAGTTTGGAATCTGTATTTTTAATCTCGATCAGTTTGCAATACAGTTATTTGTATTCAATCTTTGCCTTTGCAGAGGAAAAATTCAAGTCGGTGAAATACGTCTGATGCATAGGCCTAAAACATTTTGTAATCCCTATCATTATAAGTTCTGTCTTAGTACGGAGAAAATCAAGCACTTAAACTGTCTGTGCAAACAAACACGTTTGCAATTTTCGCCCACATGCCGTCATCGGCCTTTTCATTCCGGCCAAAAATAGGCGTCGCTTAGTTAAATGTTGTGATGTGCCGTCGGTACACAGTTTGTTGCTTACCTTCTCCGTGGCTTATAATTGGATAATTTTAATGTATCCTGCAGTTGTTATTTGTCCATTACTGCTGAAACTGCTTTCACTTTTTAAAGCACTTCAGTTAACATTCTTAAAGCAATTTACATACATTTATTTAAACTTTGTTATTAGATGTGTACTTGGTCTAAAAAACTTGCATTGCTTTTTAACATTGTGGAGTGGCTATAAAAACGCAGCAAGTGTTTATTTAGTGGCGACTCTTCCTCTCAATGTCAATAGAACTCCATGAAGCTAAGTATTAAGCAGACGCTAGTAGTCGCCATTTATGGAAACCGATGTTGATTTCGTTAATATCTGTTTTAGTGGTCTTTTCTCTTCGCTATGATTTTTCTTATTAAAATTCTGTATACATTTCTCTTCTTTCCACATGCTCCATCAGCCTCCTCCCCCTTGGTTTGTGTTAATAGTATCCGGCAAAAAATATGCCTTTTGAAGATCCTCATTGTTTAGGGCTATTTTTTTTTAATCCATCCTCGTTGTTCTTTTTGTGTTATTGGCAGTATTATTGCTAATGCAGAATATGTCTTAAAAGGAATAATATAACAAACTTTACAACTAGTATCTGTGCAGTGTAGAGGTTTGGAGGTTTTGATACTTCGTGAATGCTTTGTGGTCCAGTTCACAGTCAAGTCACAATTCCACCTACGCAATCCCTGCTCCCATTTGTCGTGATAGAGCAGGAAAAACGTACATACGTAGCTGCTTTGTTTTGACCTGTGCTGTGTTTGTAATGCAATTCATTTCCTTTCATTAACAAATACGATTATTGGAAGTCGGTTCGTAGTGATTTTTATGCTACAGTTGTAGTTCGTTAAGTCAAGAGTCTGAGAAATTCTGGCTTTACAGCACGACTTGCGTTTGAAGCGGAAGACCCGTCCTATTACTTTTCAAGCTATAGCCTGTTTATTTCATTATTTAAGTCAATTTAAAGTAAGTGATGGTCCTCAAGATAAGCGTGGGGAGAAAATACATGAAAGGAAGCAGTATTCAAGGAACGTGACCCAAGCAAATGAGCGTTTGATGGATACCGAATCGGAATTGTGTTTTGCGTTGATTGCTTAGTGCCTGTATGAGCGTATTACTTCTTGTAGTCATAATTTAGGAACTTGTGTACTGACTGCCTAGTGTTTGTGGCCTTATTATTTTGTGTTAACTACTTAGTGTTTATGTGGTCTTATTACTCTGTGTGTTGCCTGTGCTTTATCTGTGTGGCCTTGAGTCCTGTGTTTCTGCTTAGTTATTTGCTACGTGGCTGAATTACTTTTTGCGTTGACTGCTAAGCGTCTGTATGGTCGTATTACTTTGTGTGCTGAGAGTTTATTGTCTGTGTAGCCATATTACTCTGTGTTGACTGCTTATTATGTGTATGGCCGTATTATTTTTTATGCTGACCCTTTAGCGTCTGTTTAGCCACGTTACTTTGTGTTGACTGCTTATTGTGTGTATAGCTCTATTACCCTGTGTTAACTGCTTAGTGTCTCTCTGGACTTTGGCCTTCTGTTGAGTTTCGTCTGCTTGCATTTCACCACCACACAGTTACAGGTGGCTCATTTTCACTTGCTTTGTTTATCCGCAGGTTCGTTGAGCTTCACGGGTGTCATCTGAAGAATCGAAAATTAGCGATCCTCTTATCCATTAACTCCTCCAGTTTAAGCAAGGTCTAATATCGTTTATAGTTAAGATTTAATAAATTTGAATGTAGGTACTTTCAAACTTTTGTACTTCTTTTCTGATTTCTTTTATTCTGGATACTGCATAATTTTGACTACCCTTGTGTCTAAATATGCATGAAAAGTAGATTTAATTTAATCTTTCAGTATGGAAACCGTATGCTTTCGGAACGTAACCCCTATTGCTACATGTTATACGATTCTCATTTTACGATTTTTCAATAAATGCAGCGATATTAAATAAGGCATTCCTTGTACTTAATGAGTTACCTGTACTTATTCAATTACTTATTTCGTTATTTAGTTGTAGGTTTAGAGGTAAGGGCGCTTCTAAAATAGATTTAAAAATAGAATGGTAGGTTATGGACTTAATTTATTGGGGGCTCAGGACAGGAACAGTGACGGGTTTATGAGGACACGGTCATCGACCTTCGGACTCCATTAAATACAGGGAATTGCTTGACTACTTGCCGAGCTCTTAGCTTCTCAAGAAGGACTTTACTCCGTGGAATTACAGTTACCTACATGAAACAGGACGGCCTAGACTTCCGTCTGTACCTCAGCAGGTACTATCAACTTCCTTCTGTAAGGAAGTACTCAGTATTTCTTCTATATACGTGCAAATGACGTGTTCTGACAACAAGAACCAGAAAACCCGCTTCAGAATGCGTTTACATAAGCAGTGCAGCCCCTGTGAGCGATTTTTTAAACTAATAATGTTTCTGCAAGTTTTTGTTTTCGTGTTGCTTTAACGTCTGTTTCGAAAACTTGAACTTTGACACCACATGGTACTTCAAGTAGGCCTGCATAATACTAGGAACTGTCGAACGAAATTCATTAAATATTTTTGTTAAGATCTGAGAAGCCAAAAAGTGGAACCCTTTTTTTTTTAGGTGTGCCATCCCCGTTGTGTGTTTAAACTATAAGGTGAGGTAAATTCAGTCAAAAACAACTATGAATGTATGGCTAAAAGATAGTGTTTATTAGCAATAGAAAACTACATGTTTCTGCGTATATCGGCCTTCATCAGGTTTTGGCAACTTTCTTGCTATAAGAGTTATATATTATATGCATAAACCGCATGGCGATGTTGAGATCTCATCATCATTATCATTTGCGTGCGTTTGTTAAGCTAAGTTTGGTGGGATGTCAGACTAACCAGTCCCGCAAAAACCACTCCTCCCCAACATAGGAGCATATAAGATACCACACCTGCAATCACAGTTTCCTCCCAACCCCACACCTAATTAACAGAAAGGATCCACACCCAGCTACCTATAAATCCACTCACGCAATAGACATCCCACCAAACTTAGCTTAACAAACGCACGCAAATGATAATGATTATGAGATCTCAACATCGACACGCGGTTTATGCTTATTATATATAACTCTTATAGTAAGAAATTTGTCAAAACCTGATGATGGCCGATGTACGCCGAGACATGTAGTTTTCTATTGCTAATAAACACCATCATTTAGCCATATATTCATAGCTTTGTTTTTGACTGAATTTACACACCTTATAGTGGAACCTTTTGAGCTGTAGTAATATGGGTATTTAATTGTAAAGGAAAGGTGTACTTAAAAGACAAGCACATGTAATTTCTAGTGGTTCACTAGAAGTTTCCATGTGTATGTGTGTATATGTGCATGTGTATTCGCGAGCATGAAGACAGCTCTGGCTCGCTGTAACTGCTGTCAGACTGTGCGTTACGCAGTTCTGAGCTCTTAGGTTCAGTACAACGTAGTGTCCCACGGAACAGTTGAAGTGTGGGCGGTGGCGAACCACGGACTCAAGTAATCAGCCTGCGGCTGTATTCCGACGAATCGATCAATAGATTAAGCTGCAACGTGGCAGTTTCCATAGTAAAACTTAAAAGGGCTGCGGAGTACGAACTGCAGACCGCCAGACCACGCCTCTCTTCTCTGTAACTAACGCAGGTTCAGCAAGAACCTGCTCTACACGGCGTCACGTCTTTCTGTCCGTCAGGTCTTACCAAGCAGTCCTGCAAGGCCATATTTAAAATTGCAGTTCGCATTTGGAGTTGGAATGGATACGCTGAATTTGTTGTACATCCAGCATGGCTGTTTTCTAGAGGTTTATATCATTGAACAATTAATGCAGGTGAGAGGGACTCAAATAAATGATCCTAATAGTCAGTCATTCAATAATGTATTATTAAAACATTTAGACAGTTGCAGCATGCAAAATCTTCAGTTAATATGTACAAAACAGGCATTTTTGTACAGCACGAGTTTTTTTTTTTTTTTTGCGTGGCTTAAATTTCACCTTCCAACCTCCATCTTGTCGTATTACGAGATGTTCCAGAAGTTAAAGATGTACAGCTGTAGCTAATCTCAAGTATGGTGTAATGCTTGAATATTAGAGGCAACAACTATTGACTTAACTGCTTATTGGTAACTGTAAGAGACCGGGTCTGAATTGTAGGTATCTTGCTACTCTACTGCACTGTTTATTATTGAATAATTCATTGAAGTCCAGAAGACTATATGAGTTTTGATTATAGAGTAACTAACTGTGTGTAGGAAAGTCCTTTTTAAAGACTCTAATAGTTGCTAAGGCGGACAAGAAGTTTCTTGCATTTTGGGCAAACCGTAACTTCAGTACCAACCCTGGTTGCTTAAACTATATGGTTGATGCCATTTATTTCATAACGTAATACCATAATAGTGTGAAAACAGAACAAATGGGTGGGTCATAGTTCGTTTAAGGATGCTGCCTTAACTGTAACGCCTATTTAGCACTGGGTGATGTGAGAGAGTGCTAACTGTCGTTGAATTTGAAAGGATGGGGGTAGAAGTGGTCTTTGCCTCTTTCAGTTCTATATCCCGACATCCGGATGGAGGGAGTGTGAAAATACGAAATTCTGCGGCCAGGATACCAGGTCCCAATCGAGAGACGAACTGAGCACTTCCCTAATACAAATAAGAGGTTTTACTTCCTTAGCTAGCCTGTTTGATGTTAAAGAAAATAGGAAAAGTACACTACACATCATGTATACTATTAAGCACTAAACAACAACAATAATAATAATAACAATAACTACTACTACTTTTAACGAGTTACGGATTAAACGTTGGCTAGTAATTTAGTTACAAGTTTTAGTAAAATCCTTTAAAAATCTTTCACTCATCATTATTTCCTAAAAGATTCTTGGCTGTAGGATACAGCCAATTAGTGTTTTGAAGAGTCAGTCGTGGAGTACTTAACGACAACATATTAGTTGCTGTGCTTACCCATTTTGCTATATAGTGAAGTTCGCAGTTTTCTGGACGTGTCGCCCTGTAGTCTGCTACGTGTGTACCGCCATTTTAGAAGAGTCTTCTCCCTCCATCAACCTGATGATTGAGACAGCAGATTTATCTGGCGTCGTTACCATTTACCACACTAAACGACGTCACACCCACAAAGACAGTAATCATCATAGCCGATGCCGTAGGAACTTCAATCACGCACGAAAATGCGTCGTTATGTGTCCCAGCAGTGTGCAGTACGATATTTGTGGCTTGGTTACGTAATTTGAAGAATGGACATGGCCCCCACAGGATGGAGCGAGTTGCGGATCCTAGAGATCTCGGACGGAGAACCTCAAGCATATATTACCTGTTCTAGTCGACCGTGGCCTAGTGACACGACCTTTGTTAGGCATCTGCTCTGCCCGCCAGCTCTTGCAGTACATCACAGCAAAAGCAGTAAAAACGCAGAAGTCATTCGAATGTGAAAACTTCCATAGCCCTGCAGTTTCAGGGAAACCGCTTGAAATGTTATTTAATGCAGGTCTGCTGCAAGTAGTGTTGTAGCCTGGGAAAGTAGGAGCACATTACACTATCCATGAACCGGGGTCTCAATATAGGTCTAAATATAAAATGTCATAGCAGTGTTTTTTCCTTGTTCTGCTTTTTCACTGTCGACCTATAAACACCTAACACGACAAACCCCTTCATATAACCACAAGACGAGACATAACTCATGTAAAATGGTGAATTGGGAACATTTTGTTATTCCTGTATCCACGTGTATCTCTGAACTACAAACTTCAAAGCAATAAACATTTTCAAAAAAAAAAATATATAAAATGTACAAACCTGAAATATTACCTGTTTTACGTGGGACAAACTTGGTCTGTAGAGTTAAATGAACTGTGGCTGTTGAGCAAGACACAAACACACATTCAAACGCAACAAAAACAAGCGCGCACACACGAACACACAAATAGGCACACGTACTTACAGACACACACAAACACCACACGTACACAAAAGCGTGCTCACCCACGCGCAAACACAAATACACACGCACGCAAACACCACACACAATCACGCACACATCCAAACACAAGCGCAAACAAACAAATAAACACACAAACACGCACTCAAACACTAACACGTACATACACACACGGTACACACAAATTGTACGACATTTCGAGACTTGGTCCGACTCTCAACTTTAGCTTAGTGAGTGTAATGCTGACAGATTTGTTATTTTAAGATTTCGTGGCGGCAGATGGGATCGAATCCCGGGACAGTACGTGCTGAGATCAGACATCTAATTCCGCTCCGTAGATGGCCTTTATGTGTCGTAACAACAGAAGTTTTTCAGTGAAAGACCAATATACCGAGATTTGCTGATCATGTTGTGCGGTGTGTACCGAAGAGATAATTAATTAATGTGGGTCGGTTACCATGTGTGATAGCACTACAAGGTGCATAACTGTGGAGATGCTGAGGTCATTCCAGGTATGAGGGACACGTGGTTGTCTGACGAAGATATCAACAAATCTAATGTATGACCTGCCCTCATCTCGTTCCCTAAAGCCCGAGCGAAACATATATTTCGAGTTAACAGCATTCCGTTCCTTTCCTAATGTCGCCTTACTTCGAAAGTATCCCGATGTTTTGATGACTGTTACGTCATAGGCAGAACACGTTCTCCGTAATACTTGCTCCCATTTGTTAACATTCTGTGAGTTTGAAGTGAGCAGTGTTTTTACAATTTAATGTTATAGAATCATTTATTTGCTACATGTTCTATTCGAATGTGAAGATTTTTAACATTCCGCGAAGTTCTAGACAGATACTCATGAAGGCGCAATTTCTTATAGAGAACACAGTGTTAGAATTCATTGATTTGTAGTAAATGTTAGTGTTCTAATGGCGCAGACACGTTCTGTTCTGCCAGTACGTCCACACTATTGTCATCGTAGTAGTATTCATCGCCATCCTGTGCGCCAAATTCGGGCGTCGTTTCAGGCGTCGATTTCAATTTTGTGTTTGTTGTAGATCTGATGCTCTATGTATATTCTGAAATACTGTACATCCACCAAATATTTCGTTGGCGTTGAAGCTTCCACTCTGAAGTAACCGTACTTGTAAGCGCATTTACGTGAAGGTACCGTATGGATCACGTTTTTCTATGTGACGGTGTGCTGGCTGAATTTCTACAGAGTTATGTATGGTTGAGCTGCGAATCAGCTTAGGTTGTGGTATTGTAGGATGTTATTAGCTTACATGTGTGGTTAACTTTCGGTACGTGACGTTCTTCGTCCAGGTCTTGGTGTCTGTGTTTGTTGACGCCTTACACGCCTTCGCTTGTGCTAACGAGGTACAGTAGCGCCGTTGTCGTTCTCGGCGCCAACCTCGACGTCAGCGTCGTCATACGTGGGCGTCGATTCTGAGTTAACCGAGCGATTTATCCATTCTGAAATATATCAGGCAAACAGTTTCTCGGGGTGAAGCTTTGGCGTCGGTAAAGCCGTCTTCGGCCTTAGACTGCGTCCCATTAGTAGTGCGCATGTGCGTGTCTGTGTATCACCTTGTGTTATACAGTAAAACCTGCCTATAACAGAACCACAGGGGGCCGATTTTTTTTATTGCAGGAAGATTCCCTTTAATACAGACACTTGAAGTTTTGGATGTTTGGGACTCCAGATCCTGGAGATTGAAATGTTTTGAACGAAAGACAGGTTTCCTTTATGCACAAGTTCCTGTTAAGACGGGTCTAACTGTATTTGAGTTTTTTTTCTGTATATTGTGCTAAGTTTATTACCTTAGACTGCATGAAATTCTGTCAGTACAAGTTGGTTCGTCAGATGGAGTTACGTTAGGTTACTGGTGGAAATTAATTTCATGTTTTATTGTCAGAATGCGTGTAATTTAGTTTCTGTTCCCAAATTTTGTCATATAATCGAAATTGCAACATTATTGATGTCATTGCTTTCGAAATATGTCTTCGTCATCATCATAATCATCATAACCCTTATCGCCAATGTGGACGTCAGCGTTGAATTTTGGATAGGCGTGATTCGTCATCCCCATGATAATACTAGAATTTAAGTGGTTAAATTATACCTCCAGGCTGAAACGTCGGCGTTGGTGTAGGCTTATTTGGTCAGAAATTGTGCATGTGCAACTGTCAAGAATCTTAACTTCCTGTTTTGTAATTTCGCTTTGTGATAGGCTGCTGTGTATGTGGCTGACGTTTACAGGTGTAGGTGAGGGATACACATGATTCCGTCAGCTTAGCTTTCGAGATCTGAGGTTCGCACAGCGATGCGAATGAAGTGCCCGAGCTTCTGGGACATGACGCCGTATAAATTCGTTTATAGGTAACAAAGCTGCAAACTTGATCTCTTTCTGCATCTTCAGGGCTGTTCAAGATAGTCCAAGTTTGGTTTCGACGTGTCGAAATGTACTGAAATGTTGATCAAATAACTAATTGCTTTCATCAGTGACACTGGTTGCTAGGCCACGTGCATTCTTTGCTGACCGGCGAAAAGCCCTACTCCTATGCACGTCATGTTTCTCTTGCATAATAAAGCGATGGCACAGCGTGTTTCGCTGGAGACATGAATACTTGTGTTGTATTGCAGGCAGAGCAGGACGGCAAAGTGCAAAAAGATGCTTTTAACTATGACATCAGCCGTCATTGGCGAATAGTGTCAAGGACGTTAACCACTCCTTCTCCTTCTCATCTCTCATCTCCTCACCCTTCCCAAATTATTTCACTATCATACCAGTTAGCTTTGCGGGACCGATACGAGCAGTTTGAGCAATGTAATTATCCGGAATTATTTCTTCTGGTTGATTTATTGCGTAATTGTTGCTGTTTTACTCCTCAGATTATTTAATGAACGAATACGTGTTTGGATGTTATACCGGTTCTTCCCATGAGACAAGACTGCGGGTGCATACTAAATTATAGAGGGCTTAACCTATACATTTATCTGTCATTGTGCTGAGTGAAATGTAGTTCTCTAGTTCTTGTGGTATTTGCTAAGGGCTGTTGCGTGTGAATGTGGTTCACAAAGTAAAATGCGTGGAGATACAACGCGGTTTGATTTTGGTGTTCGAGCCAGGCTTGTTGGGGTAGGACGTCGCAGAAAAGTTCAAAAATAGGTTGTTGTGGGTGTGTCTGTGGGTAGTTAAACGTCAGGTAATGGAAGCTTACAATACACTGTTGGATACATTGCGGGTGGAAGGTAAAGAAAATTAGGAAAATCATTACTAATAAGTACACTTAAAAATATTAAAGAATTACTCCAGAAAGAAAATATTGTACTTGGAAGAAACAGTTCTTTGGATTAAACTCAAGTAAAACTCGTATCGAAATCCTAACTCGTCCAAGGATTGAAGGACACCCACAAAATTTGATCGTAATATTAGGCATGAAACCAACAGCTAAAACAGAAATGTAAGATTATATAAGAGGTTAATTCTAAATAAGAAATATACAGAAATCTGTGGCTACGTCGATGGATAACACCAAGCCTGCGGACTTACTGTGCGAATAATAACGCCTGCTTTTAATGTACGTTTATTTGTACAAACATTATGGTTCGTCTTTTAATAATTAAATATTTTGGTTTTTAATATTTTCAGCACTTAAAAGTGGTGGCTAACCCTTTAAAGTTCATTGGTAAGTTTACGTACCAGAGCTGTACAATTAAACTATAATGTGTTTGA
>Ga0123354_10019490_pt1 | contig 10654 bp, 7 predicted proteins | sample TergutLab28metaG_2_FD_97872 | JGI IMG/M metagenome (GOLD analysis project Ga0123354, IMG submission 97872) | Labiotermes labralis P4 segment gut microbial communities from Petit-Saut dam, French Guiana - Lab288 P4 | ecosystem: Host-associated > Arthropoda: Insects > Digestive system > Gut ...
GGTACCCCCCCCCCCCCCCCCGCAACGACAAAAACGGCAAGACGACATTCGTATCAATTTTGGTTTGAACTGAAACTGATTTTACGAATCTGCACTTTCATTAATTAGGACCCCGTGAAAGGCACATCTGTATGGAGAACTGATATAATTGGTTTTGACACTACATGCCATTACTGACCAAAAGTGTTCGGTCGACAGAAGAATTAACAATCAGTACAACCTTCTGATAAGAGAAAGTCACGGTGAACGATACAATTATAAAATTACATTCGGTTTGAAGGAAAGGTAAAAGGTAAGGGAAGACGAGAATTAAGATGTAAGCGGCTACTTTTGTCTTCCAGTTTGCTATCCAAAAATTTAAAGATTTCGATATGCAGAACTATAATTTTGCCTGTTGTTTTGTATGGGTACGAAACTTGGTCGGTCATATGGAGGGAGGAACGTAGGCTGAGGGTGTTTGAGAACAGGGTGTTGAGGAGAAAATTTGGGCCTACGAGGGACGAGGTAATAGGGTAGTGGAGAAAACTACACAATGAGGAGCTTAAGATAGGCGTATACAGGGCTTTGGTGGGGAAACCTGAGGGAAAGAGCCACTTGGGAGACCCAGGTGTAGATGGGGATATAATATTAAAATGGATCTTCAAGAAGTGAGTCGGAAGGAGTATTGACTGGATTGTTCTGACTATTGATATGGACATGTGGCGGGCACTTGTGGATGCGGTAATGAACTTTTGGGTTCCATAAAATGCGGAGAATTTCTTGACTAGCTGAGAACCGGTTAGCTTTTCAAGAAGGACCCCGCTCCACTGAGTAATTAAGTAAGGAAATAAGTAAGTGGCTACTGGATGTCCTACGGGAAAAGAGAAGATTTTGAATTTAAAGTAGGAAGCACTATATCTTACGCTGTGGAGAACTCGTTTTGAAAGAGGCTATGGACCTGTAGCAATAAAGAGACTACGCAGTGAAAGAATCGTTTGGACATACATTGCACTTCGACACTTGATCTGGGGACCAAAACATAATTCTGGTTCCATTTATCGCCGAGGGCTGCGGGGCGCACACCACTGGAAATTAGTATAAAAGAAGACTGTTTTAATTCACGTTGTGGTTTAAAGATCTTTATTGAATACCAAAGCCTTAGCATCTGAAAGCTTCCTTCTGCAGAAGGAACAACCTCGTACAGAGGAATTGATCCGTCAGCTCGCTGCATAACCCTCAGCAACAGACACAAGGGAACTTCAGAGCGATTCCCCAAAGACAAAGCAGAAACTGCGGGAGGGTGAGTTTTATATGTAGAAGCTAACAGAGCAATCGATCACGGGCCCGGGGGTTGGATGTCTGCTCTTCATCAACAAGGTGCTGAAAGTATCCCAAATTAAATTATCACCGAGTCAGCTTAGGTTTTCTCTCTCCCCATGGTTTTTCGAGTTACTCCGTTCTAATACACCGAGTACGTCCATCGATCGAGGGAATAGTGTTAGGTTCAGACAGAAACAAAGTGAAACAAACCACGCATCCTGAGACGAAAAAAAAAATTCGGTGATTTAAGGCAGTTTAAATACTACATTATAACAAGCTGTGGAACGTACAGGTCTGGGAAGAAATACTCAACGTTATTCAACTGAGAATAAACGCATTCCACGACAGATGGCACCCGCGTCTCATCGATCATCCTGCCATCTTAAAGAAGGTGACAGTACTATGTCTTCCTGACAGCTGTTTGCATGCCCGTAGAACATAACATTTTGTAACCTCTGGTATTCGGTTACGCGGCGATACAGATAAGAATGTACGCTTGTGTGTGGAAATTAAATGGGGCGGGGGAGGGGGGGTTATGCTTGATAACATTAAGCATGAAAGTGCGCCAGAAGATAGAGACAGAGGACCAAATTACGTTAGCATCATCACGACAGCACGGTTCTAACATTCAATCCAGTTCCGCGTTCAGTGCCATTTAATCTCGTCCTTGCGCAATCTGTCCTCAACAAAACACCAACTCTCACCTCACTGTTTCCTCGTCGCAAGTTTCGACCACTTCTTTTTATTAACTAAAAATCTTTAACAGAATAAAAACTTGTTCAGATTATAATTCTTCCATTCTCTGGCAAATATGTTTTTTTTTAGCCGAAAGTTAGAGACTATTTAAATAACTCACTGACATGCTCCTTCGACTTTGATCTGAGATTATTTAACCCAATTCACATTCTCGTATTGTCCATATTAATAGCATTCAGGACCCAGTCTCAGTAAAGAGTGCTTCTCAGAATTCCACCTACGAACTTGCTTGTACTTCCGACGGCAGATCTTCAGTAGCTGTAATCCATCTGTAACTACAGCACCTGAAGTATCTACGATCTCACACATAACTTCATTCTTCACGTTACAATAAATTAACGAATTTGCAAATGCTTCCTCCAGCCTCCTTCACAAGTTCAAATCCCGGCCAGCCCTCCGGCCGTATTTGCTGGGATAACCATTTTACTCAGTCGCTCCTGTCATGTGGACATATAGTACCTCAAACAAGGCCACGACAGCAACCTACAAGATCCTTACCTTTCATTATCAATTAAGCATCCTTTACTTTGATGTTACACAGAATTAGTTTTTGACAGCGTCGTTAAATAAGCAACAAAAATGAATGAACGTAAAACAAAATACAACTTCTCAGAGTCCAACGGATAAAAAGAGCAAAGCAATCAACATAAAAATGTTCTATTATGAAAAAATATTTGTTTTTATACAACGCTACATGTTTCGACAACGAGGATCATCATCGGGAGTAGATTTATAAAATGATCGCGGTTAAATATAAAGAATTCTCAACCCTAAGAAAAAAAAATCGTTTTTCAAATTTTTCTCAAATTCAATTACATTCTTTTGACCCGTCATGACCGTTGTGTTATATATGCAGTTGAGGAGGGGCTTTTGTTCAAGTCAAAACACAACTAAGTTAACAAAACACAACTAACTTAGTTGTGTTTTAACTTGAACAAAAACCCCTCCTCAACTGGAGTTACATAGTTGCATCAAAAATCCAACTAACGCAGCCTAGCTACATATAGGCCTAATGTAAAATGTAAAGCAATCCCTGCACATGCCTGGACAGACCCTGAGGGTTCCAAGAGGTTGAGGTTCCAAGAATTCAGGACAATCGGCATATGAAAGTGGCCAGGTTGCCAGCCCTATGCACCAGCCGCCTTTACCCACCAGGAAATATTCCTGGTACTCATTTCTGACAGAGGATGAATCGACACAATGGCCACAGTGCGGCCGGAATTATTCCAATGACACCATCGGGAATCGAACCCACGACCTTTCGGCTTGTAGTGCAGTGCCTAAAACAATTGTGCTACCGCCTGCCATAGACCTAATGTAAAAAATTACAGTTTTTATTACATGAAAGCTGTTTTCTTATGAGATCAAATAATGTTTCAGTAAAGGTAGAGGTAAAGCAGTCCCGTTACAGGCCTGGAGTAGCCCAGAGATTTCCAGGAAGTTAAGGTTCCCAGATTACATGAAAACGGCATAGGATGGTGGTAAGGTTGTCAGCCTTACGCACCGACCGTCTTTACCCCGCAGGAAATGCTCCTGGTACTCATTTCTAATAGAGGCTGAGTCGACCCCAGGGCCATAGTGCGATCCGAAGGATTTTATGTCAATGAAAAATCCCAATGACACCATCTGGGATCGAACCAGCGACCTTCCGATTTGTAGCACAGCACCTTAACCACTGTGCCACCGCGGTCCCCCTAAATATGTTTCAGTATCACAAGTATAATAAAAACAATAAACATTTTACTACGAACTCAGTAAAAATTCTGTCTACATTTATGTATTGCATTGTATTGTATTGTATTGAGAACCAAGTCTGTCTACATTTATTTATTGTACTGAGAACCAATTCTGTCTACATTTATGTATTGTATTGTATTGAGAACCAAGTCTGTCTACATTTATGTATTGTACTGAGAACCAATTCTGTCTACATTTATGTATTGTATTGTATTGTATTGTATTGTACTGAGAACCAATTAGTCGTCTTGTCTTTTTTATAACATTGCATAGATCCGATCTTACTCTTTGTATTAGGATTATAGCGAGCCCACTTGTACTGTGACCCTTTGCATTATCATCATCATCATCATCATCATCGGCTCTACAGCCTAGGGTGGGTCGTGGCTTCCTCAAACAAACGTCGACAGCGACCTCTATCCTGGGTATCCGCCGGCCAATTTCAACAACCCAGTATGTATAGATCATATGAAGTTTGCTGCTTATATGGCTTTTCCTTTTATCACATTCTTTAATGTTCTTTTCGTTCCATTTTTTGTCATATTATATATGGTTGTATGTTTTCTATGTTTTTGTTTAATTTTGTAAATTATGTATGTTGTATTGTTATGTTTATGTAATCTTATTGTTATGTATGTCCTGTTCTGTGTATTCTGTTTTCATCGTGCCAACTGACAATCTTCGGCTATCCTGACTGAGGTTTTTCCGTGCTTTTTTCCTCAGTTGTAAGGGAAATGCTAGGGTATAACTCGCAAAGACGGGACACGGCCCGCATTCTTCCCAATTGGGCGATAATTTTTACGCGGTTAGTTCATCGTTAATTTTAGTTTGACTGCCCTGGACTCGAATCCCAGAAAGCTTTCCAACCTAAGTTGTTAACTGTGTTGTTCTATTTATTGCTTGTGTGTAAATGTGTACTGCACTACTGCCACTGGGTGTGAACCCAATTGCAGTTAACAAATATATCATATCATCATATCCTTGAGTCTTCCTCTACCCCGTCATTCCATCTTGATTTCGTTCGGCCACATCACCGTTGACCTCCACGGTTTGTCCGTAGGTAATTCGTTGTCACCCATTCGCACTACATGGCCCGCCCACCTCATTCCACCGGATTTTATTACTTTTACTGTACTTAGTTCATTGTAAAGCTCTTCTATATCTGTACTGTATCTCTTCCGCCACTGCCCTCGTTCGCATATTGGACCATATAATCTGCGAAGGACTTTCGTTTCGAAAATACTCTGTCTTCTTTCACCATTAATTGTCTTTTTTTTCGTAGTCCAGGTGGCCCTTTGCATTAGCACACGATAAATGAAGAGAATGTAATTATTGCTGGCATGATCGGAAGAGGACATCAAAGTCCCCACAGTAAAAGCGCCCAGTCGCCCTTCTCCTACAACAATCCCCACCCGGACTAATAAGTGGTCGAACCTCAAACCATGTGATATTGAGCTGGCGACCGGAAATGATGGACTGAAGTAGTCACATTCTGTCTTTTCCAATTATATACACACCGCAGTCCCATATAACTCTGCTACCATCTCTACCACGACGAGTCGTACGGCTAATCTTTGCGTGATTTCTGACTGTCATTTGTATCGATTCACCCTACTGACATTCATTGAGATGAAGATGATACAGATATTGTCTGTCCCGATTCTATCAGTGTAGTGGTAATAAAACTTCCATATTTCCGTCCAGCAGTCCGCTAAATGGCCCTGTGTTACAAGCATTTTATATTGAAGTCTTTCGGTCGCTACTCTGTCATACATTCCACTCCTGGTCTGTCGTTGCTAAGCAACCTGCAATACTCTCTGAATGACAAAAAGCCGATCAGAACAAGAGTGCTATATGAAAGAAAAAGTGACACTCCTCGTTCTTTTTTTTAGCATTATCCATATTCCGTGTAATGGGCCGACTATATGGTATTTAACCCTTTAAGGACGAGACCTATCAGTGTTATATAAGGAGTCAGTGCGTACCGAGCTGTAAACACTCTCCAATTCGGTTATAAAACCCAGTCTGTTAATGGCGTATAAGAAAAGAGTTACGGTTTTTTTGAGATCCATACAAAACACACAAATGCAATGTAATCACCATGCAGAATTTTCGAAAATACGTAAAGTAACCAGCAGAATTTAAAAGGTTAATACGGATAAAGTTAAATTTGCAAGTGCCCTAGAGAAAAGGGCGATCTAAAAACTAAAAAAAAAAAACGCAAACAAATCAACGTAAAATAGAAATTTGCTGTTACATGCGCAATGCACTTTGAAGCTCCCACATTTCATGACAGTCGGAGTATGAAGGTGGTAGAGTTGTCTGCCCTAAGCATCAGCCGCCTTTAACCCCCAGGAAATATTCCCGGTACTCGTTTCTGTTAGAGTCTGAGTCGACCTCGGAGCCATAGTGCAGCCGGAAGGATTATGTCAATGAAAAACTCAAATGCCACCACCAGGAATCGAACCCGCGACCTTCCGTCTTGTGGCGCAGTGCCTCAACCAAATACACCACCGCAATGGGCTGTCCCGAAATGTTGGTAACAAACTGCCAATCCACGATGAATAAAATCCCACAACACAAAATATCTAATTGGTTGTAAACGTATAAAAGGATATATTCCGCGTTGTGTTGGATTTCAATTTATTGAAATAAAGTTGTTTATTTCAGTACAAAGTCGCAGTTATGATAAATACATTGTGCATGCTTCGAAAGATTCTTGCAATAAGTAGCGATTATTTCGATAACTGAAGGTCCTCACAGTGGTTCTATTTGAAATTCTGTTCTCCTGAGATGTTGCGCCAAGTCAATTGAAGAAAAAGACGCTAAAATCCTTGGAAAAAGCCGGTAAACATTTACCAGTTGACAAGGCATAATCAACCCAGGCGACCTGAAAATCTCCACTAACACCCCAGTGACGAGCTTTAATCTAGAAATACAAAATATCCTGGGGCTCGACGTTGTAAGATTTCGAAATTACAAAGTCATATCCCCCCAGTGACAACGGCAGCATTAGGATGACAACTTGAGAAACAATTCCGCATTATGAATATGATCACCGAGTGTGCAACTGTCTTTGTGACAGATTATACGGTAGAGGAACACAAAGCTATATCATAACAAAACAGACCGCCTTACACTGATGTACTGCACGCTGCATAACATAAACTGTGTGACACGCACAACGTGAAATTAACGTAGAGGGACAGAAGATTTAAAAAGTCCTAAAAAAAATTGGAGACAGGGAGGAACACGAAATGAAGGTGGATCTATGTGGGCTGCCGGATACCCATACAGAACTCCTCTTATCTTGTGATCCAGCTACTGGTGGGTGCTGCTCTCTGCTGTCACTTCCAGAAACATAACTCAGGATCACAGAATGGCTCCGCCACACGGATAAAGTATCACTCAAACAACAGGCTGCTCATAAATGTAAGTTCTAGTGCTTGGAATTAAGCAAGTTTTGAGGTTGTCGCAGTGGCGTGCATACAGATTCTAGCCTTCTGCAATATGGCGTAGCGTCAGCTGGTCCAAGAAATACTCAGACCCTGAAGACGGATAAAGAAATATCCAAGAAATGTAAAAACATAGCCATAAATATTTATCAAGCGACGCGACACATCACCCCTGAAGATCTTAAACTTCATCTAAAAAAAACTTTCGGCCACATATTTTACATTTTGTTTGCAATAATAGCACGCCGCATATAAATGATATAATAATAATAATAGTAATAATAAATTATCAAAAAATAAATTACTAGATTTGAAAATGATGTCTGACAAACTGCCTAAAAACGCCAACAGTGAGACAGTAAAATGGACGGAAACTGTTACAATATTTATAAAACGAATAGCTAAAAGACATTTCATTACCAGTAAGTTCACCCTGGAACAGGCCACGAAGGCCCAGAGAGGGGTAGAGGTACAGCTCTACTCTTCCTTTAGCCTCGGCGCTAGATGGGGTGGGTTGTCAACGCCACGCCCCGACCGCTTTATCCTCGGGAAAGACCCGGTGCCCGTTGTATAGTAGGCTAAGGGGGATTCCGGGCCGGTCCGGACGGGTTCGGAAACATTCCTCCCCACCGGGATTCGATCCCCGAACCATCAAGCGCGTAGCGAGTCGCTATACCGACTGAGCTATCCAGGCTCACCATCAGTAACTAACCTGTATTAATATAAACTAATTTAGGTTGTACCTCTTAGAGGGCGGACTGCGTGTCCGTAGAAAAGCCAGAAATTTTGTGTTGTGTAGGGAAACAATCGCTAGGATTCGACGTCATTTCATTCGGGCAGCACTAATCGACTTGCATCGCGTGACCCACCAGATGACGGCATTGCGATCTTCAGAAAAGGCCGTCACTACTCGCTCGACAACATGTCGTCACGTCCGTGCAGTCTTGGGCCTTCAGCAGCACAGCTGCGAAGCCTCACTGCTCGGAACAGTCGCGGTTTACTGTGTTATAGACCAGCTGAAATGTGATGGCACACGTGCAGAAATCAGATTTCGTCTTTCAGCAAAACGTACAAGTCCATTTAAATCGGCGGGGGCGTCAGTTCAGTCGACTACCGGCCAGCAGGGGTGTGCGCATCAGCGGTAGTAATGCTGGATACACCATGTTCCGAAGTAGTGTGAAGGTTACTGACTACCCACACCATTCGCCAGTTTCCCCTTCACTTCCCCTTCCGTGCCTCACCGTGTGCCATCACATTTCAACTTAGTTGAGACCCCAGACTATACTAACCAATGTGACAATTTTATGTGTTTTAAACCTCCCCGCAACCTCCAAAACAGAACTTCGACATATCCTACTGTAGATAGCACATTTTAAGAATGTTAATTTTTAAGGCTGTTAATTTTTAAGGTTGTTAATCAAAGTGACAATTTTAAGTGTATTCACGACGATAAATTAGACGTTTTCCACCCCGAAGTGTTACAACATGCAAATAAGTACCACACGTCAGTCAATAACACAACATTTTATGTAAAATTGTATATATGTCAGGGCGACATGTTTCGACCTAGTAGGTCATCTTCAGGCCCACCAAGAAAACAGATCCAAGAGTTGTTCAGGTTTTCTGCATTGTGGGATCCCAAATGCTTGCAAGTTTTCAGTTACAGAAGCTAAAGTTATATAAGTTTATATAATTGAACTTGTTGTGTGACGGTTTTCAACTTAACGTTAGTTACAAACCGTACATCCATTAGTATAATAAATATATTTTTTGTTTTAGGCTGATCAAATATACAGGGTGTCCCAGGAGGAATGTGCCAGACTTCGGGAGAGTGTTCCTTATGTTAAAGTATACCGTTCAACTTTGGATATAGGTGCTTTGGGTTATATCGGTATGCTTTAACATAAGGAACACTCTCCCGAAGTCTGGCACATTCCTCCTGGGACACCCTGTATAATTTTATTTAATCACTGCACTTCAAACACAACGGGATGCCCTGTACCATAATTTCTGCAGTTAAACTTGGCGTCTTATTTACTAATCATGAGAAATGAAGGGGCTAACAAACTAACGAACTAATTTCAAGTATCAGCCTGTGACTTAAGAACTTCACAGTCACTAAAATACTCGAGAAAATCTCCGCTCTTTCTGCAACCTAAATGTGTGTTAAGTCACACTTGAATATTATACTCCCATCCACGCCTGCTCTTCAATTCTGAAATGAAAGTCGTCTATTGTCTCCAAATTTCCGGGCAAGTTCTCATTGCTATTTCTCTTCTCTCAGTGCGCGTTAACAACACAATTTAAACGTACAGCAGTTACAACCTGTACTGTCGCCTTCACTACATTACTTTATGATTCATCTGTAACTGTAAAAGGCACCTTACAGAACGTGTACCACCCCCCACCAAAAAAAAAGTGAAAATTAATTGCCAGGCCTTTGGCGATACAAATGTCACCGGAAGGGCGGGGGTCAATATTTCGTTGCTTGAACGCTTATCTCTAAACCTAACGACGCTCCATTTGCAATATTTTATTTCTTGTTTTCTGTTAAAATATGATCAATTTTAAACCCGCATTTCATTTCGCATACTTTTCATAAATGCATTATTCATTGCGTCATAGGGTGTCAAATGGAATTACAGGGTGATTCTGTAGGTAGTAGTTGATTTCTACTAGGAGGATGAATACGGCAGTTCCTCCGAAGCTATGGTAGCCCTAACAGTTTACTATCTACATTTCAATCGGTATTCCAGTATCGACCATGCCCATAAAATGTCACACGGCCAGCACCTGCAGTGAAACTATAATTTCATAGTATTCCTCAAGGACTGTAACGTGCAAGAGCGAAACAAATGGAGCGTTATCTGAATGAAACATAATTCGAGACGCGAACTGCCAAAAGTTTGTGCCTAATTTTCTCAAAAGTCATTTTCTTATTTAAAATTACGTTACAAAACAATCTTGCATTACTATCACAATTAATTTGGCACCATCGCTGGTATTGAACTAGAATTTCTTGCAAATTTTATTGTAATGTCCGACTTTTATTTTCTAATTTTTTTTTTTTTTTTTTACATTTTACATTTTACGTTTTACCTGTATATCATAAGGTTTAATTTTTGTGTGTTTTTGTACGTTCTTATATTGAAAATTTAAAATATCTTATACTTAGATATATTATAAAGCCCTTTACTGCAAATTCAGCATAACCATACTCTGATATACAGGGTGTAACTTACATGTAGATATATATATATATATATATATATATACACATACATACAAAGTTAAGAATTCACAACATTACAGCTAAAGCAGCATTGAAATTTGGAAGTGAAGCTTGGGTACTGAAGAAAAGAGAGGAACAACGTCTAGAAGCAGCACAGATGAAATTTTTGAGACAC
>Ga0123354_10019491_pt1 | contig 10654 bp, 9 predicted proteins | sample TergutLab28metaG_2_FD_97872 | JGI IMG/M metagenome (GOLD analysis project Ga0123354, IMG submission 97872) | Labiotermes labralis P4 segment gut microbial communities from Petit-Saut dam, French Guiana - Lab288 P4 | ecosystem: Host-associated > Arthropoda: Insects > Digestive system > Gut ...
CCCCCCCCCCCCCCCCCTAAAAATACAATATCTTCTAAGAAAAATATTGTACTATTAATTGAATACGCTTTATACACAAGTTGCTATCATCGGTGCAGAACCTTTTGTCTTCCAGGTTGCTATCCAAAAATTTAAAGATCAAGATATGTAGAACTATAATTTTGCCTATTGTTTTGTATGGGTGTGAAACTTTGTCGCTGACATTGTGGGAGGAAAGGAAGCTGAGGGTGTTTGAGAACATGGTGTTGAGGAGAATATTTTGATCAAGGAGGGACGAGGTAACAGGGGAATGGAGGAGACTGCATAACGAGGAGCTAAATGATTTTTACTCCTCAACCAATATTGTGCGGGTGATAAAATCGAGAAGAATGAGATGGGCTGGGCATGTGGCATGTATGGGTGAGGAGAGGGGGGTGTATAGGTTCTTGGTGGGGAAACCGGAGGGAAAGAGACCACTGGGGAGACGTAGGCGTAGATTGGTGGATAATATTAGGATGGATCTCCCGGAGGTGGGATGTGGGTATATGGACTGGATTGGGCAGGCCCAGGATAGAGACAGGTGGCGGACGCTTGTGAGTGCGGTAATGAACCTTCGGGTTCTGTGAAATGCGGGGAATTTTTTGACTAACTGCAAACCAGTTAACTTCTCAAGAAGGACTCTGCACCATGGAGTAAGTAAGTATATACACAAAGCATGTCAGATTATATCCGCCTTTCCCATTCAAGTCACTGTCTACTTCACAGGCAGTGCCTTCATCTTCCTCACACTTCTATCATTCTTATCCTCTTCCTTGCCATTCTTCATAATATCCTCATTAGTCCCATCTAGTGCATTGCAAATACAACACACAGTTAATTCTGGTGAGATGTGCTGCCATGTCGTTATGATCCACACTGACTAAATAATACACTTATATTTCTTGGTTTATAAACTTACTTGAACCCATGAAGATTCACAATTTTCCCTACAGATGGTGTTAATGGTGTTAAGAATTTTAAATATATGTGTGCAGGTTTTTTGTGTTGTGTATGTGGTCTGATTAGTCTGAGTTCATGGCAGTTTTTATGGCTTTTAATTTGTGGATTGGTCCAAATATTATTTTTGGGCCTTGTTGTCAATTTAATTTTTTAATAGCCATTTTCCCAAAGTTTTATTTTTTCACCAATTGATTCACTAGTGAGTTGTCTTAAAAAACAGTATTAAAATTTACATGAAAATTTACATTAAAACAGCTCCAACATGTTTCAGTGTTACAGTTACACCATCATCAGAGCTATTTTAATGTAAATTTTAATATTGTTTTTTTAAGACAACTCACTAGTGCAGCAGTTGGTGAATAAATAAAACTTTGATTATGTCAAGCTGCACGGTACGAATGTGAAACACAAAACCAGATTTATTCTCAGGTGCCCATCTTAACAAGTTACTATTTCTGTGGTGTGCAGTAATTGAGAATAGCTCAGTCTGGGGGGTGCACCAGGTTAGACGCTTCTTTGCCTGTAAACTGAAACAGAGCCAACTTTTGAAATTTCATGCTTCTTTAAAAAAATTAGACAGGGGACAGAGGCCCCCCCCACACCAAAAAAAAGATTGTGTCAGCTAACTTCGGTCATGCTTTGTTCTTTCTCTTGGATTTCTTGACTTTTGAAGATGGGACCGATAGGTTGTCCAGAAATGTTGGTAAGGAATTATCACTATGCTGCATAATGTCTCAGAAGACTACAGATCTCATATGATGGTTTGGCAATGCATGCCTTGGTTTTGCTTTGCCTGATCCAGTTCAGAGCAATCCAGTTTGGTGCAGTCCATTTTGGTGCTTCATGTGCTAATTTAAGACGACTTCACATATTCAAGTACCGGATTTGAGGGCAAAACCTCGTCTTGCATGCAAATAAATACAGTATATGAATGATATGGACTGTTGTTTTATTACTTGCAGATGAGTACATTGTCACAGCATCGAGCTATCCATAGTGATGCAAGGCCGTATGTTTGTGAACTGTGCAAGAAGACATTCAACCGTGTTTCAACTCTCATCTCACATAGGAAAACTCATTCAGAGCATAAACCACATAAGTGTCAAATGTGTGGAAAAGGATTCCATCAGAAAGGTAAACATGATTTTGCTTGTATTGTAATAGAACCAAGCGGTGAAACATTGCTAATTCCAGAGCCCACTATTGGACACAGTCCTACCATAGTTTTTTTTTACTGCAGACCAGTGGCACACATCTGGTTGATGGAATTGTATGTGCTGGCCTCTTAACATTTTCACACCAGCTGTGTGAAGGGATTCCTGTCCTTCAGTGCTCTTGCTCTTATCTGTGATGTGACAACTTCAAAGCTGTGCGAGTACTCGATATTTGTTTGTCATTGTGTTTACAAAACATATGGTTTTATTTTGGTGAAGAAATTAGTGACTTGGGGTTTGTTGTGGGCGGTCCCCCCCCTCCCCCCCCACTGAAATTTAAGCTTATTTTTTTTAAATTTTAAATAAGTAAAGACCCTTTTGTTGTCTGACCAATCACTAGAGGGGGGGAGGGAAGTTTCAAGGGCACAATGATTTTGGGAGGAGTGTTGTAGTTTGCGGGGATAGAAGGAAGCAGTGCCAAGACTGCGGTGTGTGATTTAAAAAAGAAATAACAAGATGATGTCAATAAATCAGCTAAAATTACAAGATGCCTGAAAATCTCATGCTACAGAGGAGCTAGCTGGCTAGCAGCTTGCTTCACACATTGATGTGTTTGCTGTATCACTGGTAAATATCCTGTAAGTTATGTCTGCGTTTCTGGGTGCCTGTTATGGAAATGGAATTCATAAATTCTCCTGTATATGTGAACACCATATCTACTTTTTAAATACCTGTTATTTTATGAGACAATGTAGTTACAGAAATGTTAGAACTACATAATATTGAGGATTCAGGTCTTCTGATATGTGACACTATGTCAGTGGGTAATGGTTCCCAAAGTTTTGAAGGATCATAGTACTTTTATATTCCAAGGGTCAAGTATGCTATGTAGGCTGCTCAACCCTTGGAAGGTGATGGTACCAAAATTTTTCAGAATATTGGGAACCACTCGTCCAACTTACACAGTGTTACATCCCAAAAGATTCAAATCCATAGCAACACCACTGCGAGAACCTCAAATCTCATGCTAAGTAAAACATTTTTGTTAAATTTTAGGGAATTTGCGTAATCACATTTTTACGCACACCAATGAACGGCCTTATAAATGTGAGCTGTGTGGGAAAGGCTTCAACCAAATGTCGAACCTCATGTGCCATAAGGTAAAGGTATGCAGGGTCGTCTTATATCTGGGTAAATACGGTAGGTGTTGAGCATCCAGTTTCGGTTAGATCGGATGATATTTGCATTTGGTTTGTGGTATTTCTTTCCAGGCCCACACTCATTCAGATAAGTCACGTTATATCTGTAACCTCTGTCACAAAGAGTTTCCACGGAGGTTTGCGTTGCGTTCGCATGAAGAGTACAAACACGGCATAAAGTACCGTGGAGGAGAAAGGAGGCAGGAACTGGATCCTGACACATTTAGGGAGATAGTGTCTCGAAAGCAGAGGAAGAGGGAGGAGTAAGTAACGGTAGAACAGGAAACTTGTGTTTCCTGCACTCACATGTGTCTCATCATTAATGACATGTTAATTTTATGTTTATTTAAAAAGAGTTGGGTGCAAGTGAATTGTGGTAATTTTCTTGTATCTTTAACAGATGGTACATAGAAATTTAAGCTTTACAATCATTTAGAGCTATGAAAATTGGTTCATTAGTTTCTGGAATCCTTTCATTATTTGAGATTAAATAATTTTTCCTCTTCCTGCATAACCTTTGGTGTAAAACAGAGGTTAATCTTTTGGTGATAAATTTGGTCACATACATTTTAGCACACCCTTTGTGTAAACTGTGAGTATTTTATAAACCAAAGAAGGTAACATTGTGAAATAGATGGCATTTTGTGGAGGAAAAAATGGAGATTGTGCAGCATGTCTCAATAAAATCAGTATTTCTGTTTGTTGAATAAATATATGAAATGCGGTTGCCAAGGGGTAGTGGTATGCCTATTCTGTATATAGGATGCATGGTGGCCAAAGGTTAATGTCTGAATGGTGAAAATTGGCTGTCTCTTTGTTGTGATGATTGGATGATGTCACATACATATCCTGTATAGAACCCTTTTCTGTCCAGCATAAAGTACTATAAGTTGCTGACCACTGCAACTGGTGTGTGCAGTGGGGTTAATGCCTGAGGAATCATTTGATTTCTTGCTGGGGCGGGAGATGTATCCATTCCTCTGATCATCCAGACTGGCTGGGTGGGATCCACCCAGATTTCTGTTGAATGGGTAATAGGTGTTGGTTTATGTGATTTTTATGTGTATATCTCTTTATCTTTACATTTTTTTTGGGGGGGTCAAAGGAAGAACCTGCGAATCATCCATCTACCCAATGGTGACCGAACTTTAGCTGATATACGCGATCTGAAGAATTCCCATCTCTCACTGTCTCCTCTGCAAAGGCTGAAGCTCTCTAGGATGTTTGCTAGTCATGGAGGTCTCTACCAAGAGAAGGTAATGGTTGCTGTTATGTTGACTTAATTTTATTCATATACATTATTTTGTTTGGATGGTTGTTGGTCAGATGAATGAGTGCATATTGTCAATTATGACAGGATAGCATAACCATAAACTATTATGAAAAGAGTGCATGTTCATGCTAATGCATGCAGGGACAAATACAAACACACGTGTAAACATGTCAACCCAGAAACAAACACTCATTCTTCTATCCCCAAAGAAAGAAACCCATTTCACAGTATGAACTGAACTACAGTCTTATCCTTGGACTTACAGCTGTATGACGTATTATAGTTCTACCATGAATAAAAGCGGGAAGTGTGAACCAAAAAATGTTGGCCCTGTTGGGTGCTGTTTGAGGTGTCCCGCTATACCGTTCATTCTGGATAGCATGTCCGACATTTGCGTTGTGGACATACACAGCCCAAAATACCGAAGAGTACCGATGTCTGTACTGCATGCAGTGATTGAGTTTTCAGTTGCAGGAACTGTTTCACTGCTTGATATTCATCAGATAGTGACAATTGTTTATGAGAATGATTGTACAGATGTCAGGACTATTCAGTATTGGGCTGCATGTGCCTGCAGTGGAGCCAGACACATTTAACAGCAACTGCCAGGACTTGCCAAAATCATATCGATGAGCTTATTGAAGAGTTTAGTGGGAGACAGATGGCAACCAGTGAGTCTCAGTCAAATCATGTTGATGCAATGGTAAGGAAGAGGAGCGAGTTCTCATTGGTCTGGATCACTCATCCCCCTCCCCAGTTTGGTTGTGTGTGACTTTTGTCTCTTCCTGAAATCGAACACCTGGGATGGAATCATTCGTCATCAGATGAAGTCATGGCAGTGGTAAAGATGTGGTTCTGTTAACCCTTTGGTGCCGGAATTAAACCCCCCCCCATCCACTTTAATGGCCGTTCGGCCATTTAAAGGGCTCACTGCACAACATATATATATAAGTCATTCGGCACAAAAGGGTTAACAAGGAGCGTATTTCTCTCCTGACAAGAGATGGAACTATCCAGATTTTGGCAGAAGTGTGTGGTCTGTAGAGGTGGACACCAAGAAGTAATTATGTGAAGAAGTAGCGTAAGGTTCGAGAAGAGTGTGGTTTTCTTTCAGTGAAGTATCTGTTTTTATTATGGGGAAAGACTTGCAGTACCTTTCAGCACAGCTTTTTACTGCACCCTTCATGGATGGATTTTGTACCTTAAATTAATAAGCTTGCTGGTAGTGTGTTTAAAACATGTTGCTATTAGTAGAGAGCATGCTAGTGACATTGGGTACAGATTTAAGAACTACTGGAAAAAAATAGTGGTAATTAGTTGTAGTAGATAGCACGCTAGTGCTGACAGTACAGATTTAGTGAACTTTATGAAAAGAATAATGGTAAATTTGAGTGGAATTTTATTCCATGCTTTATGGGATACGTGGGACATTTCATAACGAAATGCACTTTAGCCTTATTAATAAAATAATAACTGATGGGACAAAATAAATTTTGTCACTGAAATGTAAGCCCCATTGTGTCTCATGAGAAACCTCTCTTGCCCCTACTGGAATTCGACTCCCAGACCATCCAGTCCATAGTGAAATCTGTGAACTAGAGGAATACATAAATGCACAGTGTTTCAAGTCTGCTTTGTAGAATTTTGTGAGATATCAGTATGGATAAGAAACCAACTAGATATCACTTTTGTGTTATCCTTTATTTCTCCTTTACAAGTTGCTCATCATGTTTCGGGCAACCATGTGCCCATCTTCAGGAGCTGACGACTGCGTAGTGTTATTGCCACATGTTGGTGTTGTGATGTGGTTGCAACAAGGCTGTCAGAACCAGTTAACAGGTAGTGTGTCCATTGAGGAGTTCGTAGAACTCCTCAATGGACACACTACCTGCTAACTGGTTCTGACAGCCTTCCTGCAGCCATGGCACAATTGAGGAGTTCTACGATCTCCTCAATGGACTTCTACGAACTCCTCAATGGACACACTGCCTGCTAACCGGAGTTCATAGAACTCCTCAATGGACACACTATCTGCTAACCGGTTATGACAGCCTTCCTGCAGCCACGGCACAATTGAGGAGTTCTATGAACTCCTCAATGGACTTCTACGAACTCCTCAATGGACACACTACCTGCTAACCGGAGTTCGTAGAACTCCTCAATGGACACACTATCCGCTAACCGGTTCTGACAGACTTCCTGCAGCCACAGCACAATACCAACACGTGGCGATAACACTACATAGTCGTCAGCTCCTGAAGATGTGCACATGGTTGCCTGAAACATGTTGAGCATCTTGTAAAGGAGAAATAAAGGATAACACAAAAGTGACGTCTAGTTGGTTTCTTATCCATACTGAATTACGATGCATGGTCAACCACACGTCAGATTTGTGAGATATCTTGTAATGAAAGTATGTTTTGAATATTGTAGCTTCCATTTTCTCACAGAAGAATGCATATGATTGTGTTTTAGGGTGCTTCTGCAGGTGTACTTATTGACCCAATCAACACAAAGGCAATGCAGATGGCCAAACAGGCTGGTCAGACACCATTTGCATTGCTGAAACCTGCAAAAGGAATACCAGTGTTAGTTAAAGTCATGGCAGCGCCGGATGACAAACAGGTATTTTCTGAATGTCACTGCTTGAAATGGCAGTATGGCTAGTGTGTGAAGAATTGGAAGTGATGTGAAAGGAAATAGTTGTAAAATGATTTGAGGTGCTAAACCTTGCAGTTTTGTAGAGGGTGTAAGGAAAGTAACAAACAGCGGGGAGGCTTGCCTGTTATGGGGTTGCAGGGGTGAGATTTGAACTCTGAACCTTCTGAGCACAAGAAGCCTGTACGTAGCGTTACATGTGGTTACTGTAACAAATAATCTGTTCAAGCTAGGCATTTGAAATTATGTGTTGAGATGGATCATAAACATATGTTAGACCATGAATAAAACATTACCTGCAGGTTCGGAAGTATGAATGCCTGAAACTGTGAAAAACTGTGTTGTATTAAAAAGTAACGTTTGTCCAAGAACAGGCTGTGAAGACTCAGAGGGGGAGTAGAAGGTTATAGCTCTGCTCTTTAACCTCAGCACTTGATGAGGTTGGGTGGTCAGTGCCACACCCTGGCTGCTCTACCTCTATGAAAGAGACGCATCATCCAATGTGCAGGAGGCTGGGTAAGCCCCAGGGCCTGTAAGGGCAGGTGTGGAAAATCTGGCTCCCACCGGGTTTCAGACCTCGCTGTGCCCAGCTTGTAGCAAGTCACTATACTGACTGCTATTCTGGTGCTTTATAATATACAGGGTCATCGAAAAAGATGGATGGGATTTGAAACAGCTATAACTTAAAACGTACTAGACGGATTTACGCGTTTGGCATCTCAAAATGTTCAGAAAAGTTTAAAGTTTTAGTCTTACCTTAGTACATTTCAATATGTGCACCATTTGTAGCTCTGGAGATGTCCAAACGAAATTCTATCTCCTGCCACGTTTTCTGAATCGTGTCTCGTGTTACAGTTTCAGTGGCTGATGTGATCCTGTCTTGCAGGTGCTGGATATTTCTTATCTTCTCAGCATACACAATGTTCTTAATGTACCCCCACAGGAACAAATCAAGTGGAGAGAGATCTGGGCTTTGAGGTGACCAGGGTATTGTTCCACCCCTTCCAATCCAGATATCAGGGAATCTCTCATTTAAAATGTCAGTCACAAAGCAGCTGAAATGGGGAGGAGCTCCGTCTTGCATAAAAATAACCCTGCTTACAATTTCTTGTCCGAAGGTTTAACGTGTAAATCCGTCTAGTACTTTTTAAGTTATAGCGGTTTCAAATCCCCGTCCATCTTTTTCGATGACCCTGTATGGGGCTAATTTATTTGTGTTGGAGAAAGTGATGCCCAGAAATAAATTGTTACATTATGTAATTATTAATTTATAATGCTTGCTATCTTCAGTGCAAACTTAATATTATGTATAGAGAAATATGAAGCATAATTTGTTCCCATAAGCTTCTGTTTTCTGTTGGGTATTAACAGCAGCCTTCTTATGTTCAAAATAGATTTCTGCAGTGACATTCTGTTTTCATCTGTTTGCCAGATGCTGGTTCCAGCAACAGCTGAAGACTTGAAGTCTGCTGGTAAAATCACTGTCTCTCCCAACTTCAGTAGTGCCAATAATGGTAATTCTGTTAAAGCAGTACAAATTAAGGTAATGTTCATGCTTTCTTACAGTTATAAAAAAAGTGGGAATTTGATGTGTCAGTTGTGAACATGTGTTTGGAAAGTGAATCCTTACATTGTCGTGTGTGATGACACATGAAAAGTTGGAATCTTTTGTGATTTTGTGCACAGGTGCCTGTTGTGGCAACCGTGATCCAGAAGGCTGGACCAGATGGCCAGTTGACAATCCAAGTAGAACCGCCTGGGCCAGAACATGAGTCTGATCTGGCCAATACTACAAATCAGCATCACCTGGGTGAGTGTGAATGCTTGTATTGTAATTTAAGAAATGTTAGTTTGAAGTGCTACTGTTAGAAAATATCGTATGTGTTTATAAAGTATTGTTTGTGAGATCTGGGGTTCTTATGACTGTTACCATGCCGAGTACCATTTTCAGGGGTGGTCTACCCCTGTCCTTTCTCCCCTTCTTGTACTGTGTAGTCGTGACAGAACAAGTACGGCTTACAACTGTAACTTCATTGTAGTGACAGTTGGCATCAGCACTGTGAATTGTTAATGTTACAGTATGGAAAATTCTGAAATAAAATGAGGACTTTTTTTCTCCCACATTCATCGTTACCTGTTATGTATAACTTGCTATGACTCTCTGCCTCTTCATGCTGATGTTACCTGCAAATTGACTTATCAGGCTGCTTATTGTAGGTGGTCAGTAAAGGTACCATTAGCCCATTGTTTGCTACTCTGTCTTGTTGAGAAGAAGAAAGGCCTCAACAAATGATGCACTGAAAGTGTGAACCGAAAATTTATTTCATCCTGATGAACTGTTCATTATGAACATACACTCCATTATGCTACACGATTGAGAGATGTAGGCTGACTCCCCGAAATATTGTATGTTTACAGTCAAATGACTTTTCCTTATTGTCAATAGAGTGTTGACTTCTCTCAGGGACAGACTGCAAATTTATTGGACTCTTTAGTTGGTTTGTATTGTGAGATATTGTTCTGTAGATCTCTTCCTGTCGATTTGTCACGAGTATTTTGGATTTTTCACTTTGCGATAAGTTTTGAAAGAAAATACGGTATGGTGTATGAAAGTGTATATTCACCTGGAAGATGGAAGTTGAAACATAGAGAGGATTTGTAGTGGCGTCCAGTTTTCAAAGTACTTTTGATTTTTTGTGATTGGTAATTATATGTTTACTTACAGATGGTGTAGTTTCTGATTCTCTCTTGGATATGGAGGAACCTAGTCCAAAGGTGCAGTATGTGCGTGAGGATGGAAGTGTAATTCCTGAAGACGAACTTCAGGAATTGAGTCCTGTTAATTTGTTGGCAGCTGCCGTTAATGTGGTGGATAGAGATGAACCTGATGAACCCGCAGGTTCTGCAAATTCTGTGGACCATGATCCTGGTAATAGGCTCAACCTGTTGATCTGTTAACATCATATTTGTTTCAGTTTTAAGTTGTATGTGAACTGTGGAATTGAAAGTGGCTGAGGTGTTCTCTGTATGTTGTGTTCACATTCAGTTTGTCCTTTAAATGATACAGTGCTACAACTTGCTATTTTTGTCATTGTGTTATGGTAAAAATAAACATACTGAAGCCATTTTTCAGGAGACAGTAAAACAAATTTTCAAGCAATTTGTACTGTTCAGGCTAGCTGGAGGGAGACACCCTCATTGCTTGACAAATTGTGGCATTTGGTTGCACACGCTGTTTGACTTCTCACTGAATTTGACATTGTGGGGCTTCCCCCCCCCCCCCCCCCCCCCCCCCCCCCCCCGCCTTCCTCTCCCCCCCTCGCACCTCCTCTACAGTACAACGCGATAGTGACATCTCAAATATATAAAAAACAATACAAAAAAAGAAAAAA
>Ga0123354_10019492_pt1 | contig 10654 bp, 5 predicted proteins | sample TergutLab28metaG_2_FD_97872 | JGI IMG/M metagenome (GOLD analysis project Ga0123354, IMG submission 97872) | Labiotermes labralis P4 segment gut microbial communities from Petit-Saut dam, French Guiana - Lab288 P4 | ecosystem: Host-associated > Arthropoda: Insects > Digestive system > Gut ...
CACAAGCGTCCGCCACCTGTCTCTATCCTGGGCCAGCCCAATCCAGTCCATATACCCACATCCCACCTCCTGGAGATCCATCCTAATATTATCCACCCATCTAAGCCTAGGTCTCCCCAGTGGATAAAGCAGATAATACTTATACAATTTTAGAAAACACGAAAAATTATGAAATAATTAGTCGGTCGAGAAGGAGTACACCCATACTCTTGTACAGTGCTACACTTCGCACGATCTAAATTTACGCTATCACCTGCAGACAGACGTCCCGTACAGTAGAATCTCCTGTTTGTGATTCATTCACGTGGTAAACCCCTCACGAACGCCGTAATCCTTTTTAAACGTAAAACGCCAAACTTCTTTACATACACTTATGAAAAACCAATAATAATATAACATAACCTCAGAAAGCATATAAGTCATAAAATCTGTTTTGAAAGAAATACACTCTACGGATGCATAGAGTGCACTGAACTATTAAAGAAGAGTCGCATGCCATTATGGCACGGAAGTAATCAACCTCATTTAATGGAAGGCAGAGCTTTACTGAGCTGAGAGTGGTCCTTACAATAGCAAGACGAAGGGGGAATCCGACTGGCCAGTGACGTGGACTGATTTCATCCAGACTTGTCAGAACGCAGTGGTATTGAAACGGTTGATGACCGAAGTTCGAAATACTGATCACAATGGTTCACAAAGTTTGAAACTCTACTGCATGTGTATTGTTATTTGGCATTTGGTACACAACTGCGGCAGTAGGGCTTCAAAATGAGAAGTAGGCTTCAAACATTGCGAAATGTGTACGTGTAAAATTCGATAGAATTCTCAGTACTTCACAATGCCTGGCAACTCGCGCGGAAGTGCCTCTGACGTGTTTCGCGCCTAGTGCTACCAGCTGCTTAAATGGGCAGTCTGTTATGTTGAACCCGTACCGTAGAAGTTTGAATAGGCAGAATTCTGATGCAATTTTCCTTCAGGCTTGTCTGAAACAATATAAGTTTTGACTTATGTTTCTTAGTGTTACTTTAGAAGAGGCTATCAGGGGGGTAGTAAAATAAAGCGAAACTGAAGATCATTACTCAGTTTATGGTCTATATTTGAAACGTGTTTTAACGACGCTCTCAATTACTAAGATTATATAACTTCACGGTTAGCTGAAGGAGTAAGGATGGAGCGTTGGTGGAATTTGTCCTCTGCAGGCCACGAAGCAATACGCGGGAGTTGCAGTGTTGTTACTTTCATTCTCAGAATTTTTGCAATGTGGAGATCGAATGTTCAGTTTCACGCCCCAGCCACTTAGCCCTCGCAGGGGCAATCGCCCATTCCCATTGGATATGAGGTTGAGTGGGCCACGCTGAACGCTTTCGAAAAGATAAATATCTCTTTACTTTGGCGCGGAATCGAATCACAATTCCTTGGACGCCCATCACAAGGATACTTAATACAGTCTTCCAAAATCTGGCTACTTTCAGAAATTTGGGAACTGCATTAAGCATCCAAAGCTGGCATAAAGAAAAAGATAGCTCACAAGGAATTCGATAGCTCACAAGGAATTCGGAAAATGCCGGATATTGCTTATAAGGGATCATTTCTCATCAATTTTGCTATCTGAAAACATGAAGATTGAAGCAGAATACGATATGTATATTTCGAGGTTGTCACAGAAATCTGTATCTTTACCTGCGGTTGTGTGTGAATGTGAATTTTGGTTTCTCAAGTTTAAATCATCCCTTAAGGAAGGGACAGGATTTGGTGCTTTCACTGCCTTGTCATATATCTTTTGATCGTTTTTCCATTCGATGGCAGGAAAAACGATCAAAAATGCAAAATATAATAACTTTGAAACAATTGGATGTAGAATAAATAATGGAATACCATTTTAACGTAATGTCCAAATTGTTTCATGGAAATCAATAAACTACTTCGTATTCAGGACGGATGTGTTTACATGCTTACCAGATTTTTTTATGTTTTGCTGACCGTGCATCTCAGTATAATCTAATTAACCGATCAACTTAATCCACAGATTCTTGTTTTATGATAAATTTATTATAAAACAAGAATTTGTGAATTCAGTTGGTCAGTTACTAAGGTTATGCTTGCCAGAATACCTTGTACAATGAATATCTCAGATTTCTGTGCTAGCAAAGGACCCTAGGCATAAACTCTGGGTTCGGTTTTTACGGCCCGTTGTGCAGCATACAAACTAAAAAAAAAAAGGGTATACCGCCGTTCGCAACTCTATTTTTATGGTTACTTTAATCTATTATACACTACATGTTTCGGTTTTTAAGGCCAGCATCAAGCATATCAAATGACATCCTCAAAGGATTTTGTGGTTTCGTGTACTTGATTATTGCCATAAAAAGATCGAAACTTGTATAATTTAATATATTAGAATATCCACATGAATGTAGTTGTAACCGACGGTATATTCATTCATTTTAGGTCGTAGTTATAAAGAGCCAACGTAAAGTTGTCCCTGTGCACGCTATAAAGGCATCTGAAGAAAGTGCAAGTACGAGTACAGCTGAACTCACTCTTAGCCTTAGCGCTGCATTGAAGTCAGTGGCCAGCTTCATTCCCAGGCCGCTTTTTTTCACGGGGAAAGAACCGCCAGTACCAATTGATTATCGGACTTGGTGGACTGAAGAGCAAGTATGGATGCTTAACGAAAGGAAGAAATTTCTTACCTCTGTCGGAAACCAAAACACGATTTATCGAAATTCCAGCCAGATGCCTAGTCATTTCACCACCTACGATAACCAGGCTCCACACACAAGAAGTATAGCGGTATAAAATGATAGCTGAGGGTCATAAACAGTAATGAATTCTTTCAAATTAGGATGCTTCTATATAGTAATATTTATTTGTAATCTTTCTGTTACATTATGATGTGGTGTGTAAGAATTATATAGACTTGTTTAGCTTTGTAATTACCATATTTCCCGACTAATAGGACGCTACTAGTGATAAAAAGCTCTCTATAATTAGCAGGGTAGTTTTGCGGATTCAGTTGCCTTATTGCGCCGGTGTTAAGATGCAGGGTGACTGTTGGAACATTTTTCAGGGAAAACTGTGTCTTATGAGGCGGAAAATACGGCACCCAAGCCTACGTAGACATAATACCGTTGAGAACTTCCTTTCACAAGTCGACATTTCTTCCTAGCGTCCCCAGGATATCATCTTCTAGATTACATTCAGAAGACTTAAGCCGTCTGAGTTCTGTAAAAATACAGTAATGCATTTTAGAAAATGTATTTAATCGTATAAGTGTTATATGTGAGCAATTTGTCATGTTTTCCATGAAGGAAGGAGCAAAATTGGTATGGACTGATAACCAGAAGAATTAATTACTTTCAGCTCCACCTCCAGGATTAAGGAGCAAGTTGCGAGGAAAGGCGAATTTAAAATGCTTCCATCTGAAAAATAGCAAATTACGTACTGATGAGGTTTTATACTTCTTGGGTGGCAAAGAAAAGAACCACATATTGTAAGGAGACACTATAAGGGGAAAAAGGCCCAGTAATACTTCAAAAAATTTCGATTTCTCTTCATAAAAGCAATCGGCAGTGTACATAATTTCATACTACATGTATGTTGACTTACGTGACAGTGCATGTAGCCCCAGCACTGGATCTGTATAATTTTATCAATTTCAGAACATAGCCAGCAATTTTATTATAGTTCTTAACGAGCATAACGAAATTAATCATACTGAAAATAACTATTTAAACGTTACGCTACGTCGGTTAGGTCTCGTTTACGTTAGTAGATTGCTACACTCCATCATTTTCAGCTTCAAACAGGTGAGAATGCAGGTCAGGTTCGGATAACCGAGCGCCTGCAGCTCTCAATAAATTTGATTTAAAATATTTGGTATTCAGAACGGCAAGTGCATGAAATTCAGTTCCTCTCTTCTCTGGTATCTAAAGGTTTACGTGCGAGTGGCTGAGAGTAGATTTCCTTTCTTGGTGCCCCACAGTTTCAATGCCATAATATGAACAATAGCTTCATTAACTTGTCCAACCACCTTTAATAAGCTGATGTCTTTTATTTGTCAGACATGCGTATAACGACGCCCATATTTGCGTCATCATCGTCACTATCATCATCATCATCATCATCACCACTGTATACTTTTGCCTCCTTAACTTACAAGAGTTAGAATTTAGGAATACTGAAAGAAAAGTGTTGAACAATAGACATCAAAATTCACAGGTTTTTATTCCTATTCTGAAGTTAATTGTAACAGCCCGAAAATAACAAAGTAGCCTACATCATAATAATAGGACATGGACATTGTTTTATTCGACCAAGATCGTTTGTCACCGTCAGGTAGCGTATAGTGGAAATCACAGTCACTCAGCGGCCGGCCCACACGCGTACTGGAGCAGCAGAATTAAATCACACACACACACATAAACAAGGCCAGATAAAATAATATCTCCATCTTAGCATGACTAAGCACGTGCAAACTAAAGTAGCATAAACAAACACGTGGCCACGCAGTATAGGCATCTACGCGCGTATATCTGTCAAATGTATGGCACAGATAAAGTAAATATGGTTGGAAAACTGAACAAATTTAGTGCATCACACTGCTATAGGTGTCAAAATGAAGTATATATAATTTAAACATCTGACTGCCACTAAAGGATATCATTAGTTTTATCTTTCCAAAATCTTTAGTGCTTTATGAGTATGTTTCCCTCTGCATTCGCCTTTCTTAGCACTAATGTATTTTTAATGTCCACGATAAATCAGAAAAGTTCTTTGTCCGACATTAGTGGCAGTGAATTTTCTACTTCTGGAGCGCACATTCTGGAGGATACACAGTTTGTATACTCTGCTGTAACACGACTAGTATCCGCCTCTTATATTTTGGCCTTTCTGAGGGACATATCAACAAATAATAAGCTAATTTTGATGTGTATTGGACCGTGCATCATCTTGACAACTGAAGAATAAAATCCAACTACATGCCACTTATTACTTTATTATGCTTATGTCAGGCTCAACATGTTTCGGGCACCATTATGCCCATCATCAGGAGCTCACGACGATAGCGAAGGTTACCACATAGGTCATCTGGTTCTCGAGTTGCTGCTGGTTGGAAGTTAAGTGCAGGCAGGATGGATGAGTGTCCGGACCGAAGGCTGTACAGCCTTCGGTCCGGACACTCATCTAGTTGGATTTTATTCTTCAGTTAAATAATAAGCTACTCTTTACATATGTAAGCAGTAACAAGAATACTTCTTAAGAATTTAGAGAATTTTATTCTGCCTCAATCTTCGCCTTAAACCACCTTCGTATTAAGATTCTCCGAAAACACTCTACAAAAAACTTCAGCCGGCCAGCCGGCTTCCAAATCGTGATTCGAAACGGCCATGCTTGTTAAAACATATGATATGCATATGAGCAGAATACTCTACACCCTATCCTGAGCACGGCAGCTGTACGGGATTTCACGGCGAATGAAATATTTTTGTGCGATAAATTTGCCATGCTCGGGGAAACTATATAGAAAGTGTTTGCATATTAATTAAATTACTCAAAGCACAATATTGCGAATTTACATGAATATAAATTCAGAATAGCAAAATCACGACATTTTAAATAAATAAATTCTACATTAATGTGTAGTACAAAAATTGGCTAGCTATTTGAAATTTAGGCCGACTGATATAATTCTGTTCTTTAATCAAGCTTCCTTGAAGGTGGTTTTACCAAAAGGCCTAATCTTACTGTAGGCTTTCATCCTTTTTATAGGCCACGAAGGCCCTTAGGGCGAGTAGAGGTATAGCTCTACTCTTTCTAGGACCTCGGCACTCTAAAAGAGGGTGAGGGGGCCAGCCCCACGCTCCGGCCGCCTCTACGCCCGGGAAAGACCCGGTACCCATTGTACAGGAGGTTGGGTGGGTCCCAGGGCCAGTCTGGACTGGCGGAAAATCTCGCCCCCACCGAGACTCGATTCCAGACTGTCCTGCTTGTAGTCAGTCGCTATACCGACTGAGCTACCGGGCCCATTCTGTATAAGAGACAAATGGATGTAAATTCTACAGCCCCTGTGTATGTCGTTGGTTCCGTACGATATGCCTTAAAAAGTTCAGCCTTCAGGAATAACTCAAATGTTTGTGAAACTTACGCTTATCTGGGTTGGCGCAGTTGTAATACTCAAATTCGCAAGGATTTCCGAAAGTTACAGGCTCTGAGACCCCATCTCCGGCACAGACTGGATTGTATTCCATAGAACAAATTGGAGAACAGATTTTCACCGCCACTGCCAGGCCATCCAGCAGAAACAACAGAAAAACTGAAAGTGTTGCCAAAATACTGTCAAGGTCGGAATGAAGTACTTTGACTATACATTAAAAGGACGATTTATTATTCTGATCAGGTGCATTGTGCATTGCAGTTTGATTGGTATTTGGCTCCTGGTCATAAAATATAAGAATGGTGACTATGTTTTAATTCCTCTACCCTTACTGGTTCAGACCGAACAATTATTTACAAATTTTGTTACTCCAGGAATAATTTAACATACTTAATTAGTCCTCATATTAATTTATTATTGATGTAAACATTCTAGCAGGTCATTTTCAACAACATAGTTTGTAGCACACGTGAGAAAATATTTTTCCGCTGGCGTTTGTGTTCCTTCGTCAAAAAGCAAGGAACCCAGCGGGCACAAAATTTCCGTTATCCTGAACTTTCCACCAGTTCTTCCCTGAGTGTAATAGCCCAAGATTCGCAAAACTATTAACAAAATTGTACTGTGGTTTTATTTTACTATTTAGGTCTTTGATAGAAACCAGGATTAAAAAGATTATAAACCAAACAGCAGCAAGCATTCCCTGAATGAAATGCAATCTTAACGCATTTTTAATGAGGTTTTGATTTGTTAGCGTCGTTCTAAAATATATTAACTTCTATATTTTTTCATACGATTGGTTAACCTTTAGACGCCTAATGTCAACTATAGTGGTCGTACCGCACCGCTAACCTCTAAAGTTGCATTTTATATATTTATTCAACAAATATAGGTACTGAATAGTTTAAACGTGTTATATATTCTCCGTTTTTTTCTCTTCAAAATGCAGTTTGTTTCATAATTCTAACGCATTTGGTTCTGTATTATTCACATTTTATATACAGGGTGTGCTAAAATTTAAAAAATAATTCCAGCGCCAAAAGGTTAAATTATGTTGCGAGTTTCTTCTATAATCTCTTCATAAATGCTTACCTGTGATGACGTTTCCCGCCATCGATTACCGCTTAAAATTGAATACGTATATATTTTTATTACCAACAGAAAGAAAAAATAGAACAAAAAGACAAATGGACTTCCTTCGACATAACTTCTGACTTAAAACCATCCTACCGATGATCAGACAATATCCATCAAATAGCAACATTGAAGTAAAAGGCACCGATTTTATCGATAATTTATGTCGGTATTCTTTAAGTTTAATCTGCGTGGCCTTAAAGTAGAGTTAGCCACTATATACTATCGAAAAAGCTAAAATCACACTTACTCGAAATTTCATACTGCTGATCCTAATAGATTAAACTTAATCTAAATTCGGTCAATTGTTTCGGATATGAGATATGGAAAGAACCGGAGAGACTATTAGACAGTATCTCCCAACTACATTATCGGCTCAGATTAAAATTCCACTCGAAGGCATCAGTAACTGGTTTTTGTTTTCAGATCCTTCAAATACAAACCGACTTACAAAGTGTCAGGAAAATACACTTCTTCATTGTTGCAGACAGGCGAGAGATCTGGTACACAGTACCTTAAAAAGGAGAACAAAAATTACGTATTACTCCATATGCAATCCTAACTACTCCCAATAAACACTGAGCTTTCTCGCTCACAGTTATCACGAGACAAAAGAAATCATTTAACACGTACCAGATTACAGACCCGTAAAATCACAGCTGTGAATATTTTCGTTCGTCAGGCTTATTTCTTCGTATATTCTTGTCACTTTTTAATATTACTCTAACATTCAGATATTTTTAATTCACTCTTGCCTAAAGTTGAGTTTTCAGCCTCACTTGGTGCACTTATGTTGCAGCCTAATTTCGAGAACATATTTAAATATTTCACAAAGGGTTTAGCAATTTTATATCCTTAAAATAACTATGCGCTGTATAATTCAGTAATATTTGTAGGTCTTAATTTGGTTCACACCGTTCTGATGATAATAACAAACAGAAAGAAAGACGCCATACATCACAACTGTGCAATACCTGAAAATGGTCCCTTTGAACCGAAATATGTTGTAAATAAATATTCCATATACACAATAGACAATCCTTGGTTGTGACAGACGGCACATTTCTTTTTTTTTTAATTGGGATTTGACTGAGCATAATGTGAATGTTTGTATTGCTCACATGATTACAAATTCGATCATCAAAAAGGAAGTACAAACTGTTAGTCACAACTACATCTATATCTTTTTTGCTTGCAACATGTTTCGGTTTTTGTGAAAAACCCACATCAAACAATTAAAAATATATAAACAAAGATAATTTAAACGCATCCCATTATAACGATACTTTTTCACATAGCTGAGATCTCAAATGCAAAGTCGAAACTAGATAAAGGTGGAGATTTTTGTATATTACAATATGATAAAAGTATAGCACATTAAAATATTAAAATTGTTGCCCAGTACTTCGGGTGTGAAAGACGAGTTCTTCAATATTAAGAAAGGCCCACTGGTAACATTTCGCGTTGTTATTTTTATTTATTTTTTTGATGCAGGCTGGAGAGGTAGGTAAAATATACATAATTTTTCCCCGCAGTTTGCGTACTTTGTATCTGAACCAGCCAATTAGAGGATTTCAAAGAAAAGTAGTATGTGCAACATATCTTCGCATGACAAGTCAACATTCGATTAGACATTCGTACGATAAAAGGGGCTACATTTCACTTCACTGTTAAGGAAGTACTTCTATTATATTTGTTTCGTTATGCAGAAATTTATGTGTCATGAATTACAAGTTCTTAAATAGCTGCCACCGTAATTGACTCAGTCGGGTAGTATACTAGCATATTGTGAGGTAAAAAAACTTATAACTTTTACTGGGAAAAGAGAAAAATTTCCTCCGCAGTGGATGGAGTCTAATACGATACGTACTTGTTTATCAGAATATTGATAAAACTGATTGCAGTAAGTAGCCAAACAAATCTCTTTTATCACCTACATGTTGGACGCTTTACAGCATTTTTATCTCAAGGTTAAGTGCATAAGTTAAAGAAATGATTGGGGATTATCGATATCGTACTCGAACTAACAGTTCGAATAATAACACTGGTAAACGCCATTTTTGTCAAAAGTTGACTTTTTAGTGCTTTTTTTGCATTATTTTTTCACGCCTAATACAATACAATAATTTAATTAGAATATTTATATCAGCCTCATTTTGCGTAACAAATTCCTAATGGCATGTAACAAATATACACAATTATGATTTTGCCTGCTCCTTTCTGTGGGCGTAAGATTTAGTGGCTCATATTAAGGGAAAAATACGAAGTGAAGGCGTTCTAGATTAGGTTGCAGAGTTTGTATTTGGTCCTAAGAGGGAGGATGTGACAGGATACCACAGGAACCTAGATGATGGTGTGCCTTTATGATTCGCACCACTCACCATATATTATTCATGTTATCAAATAAAGGAGAGTAAAAGTGGTTGGGCACATAGCACGCATGATGGGAAGAAATATACATGCAGGATTTCGGTGAAGAAACATGAAGGAAACCCCCGTTTGGAAGTTATAGACGTAGATGTGAGGATATTATTAAAATAACACTTAAACACATGGAGTGGGGTAATATGGATTGGATTCATTTGGCTGATGACAGGGATAGGTTGTGGTGTCATGTGTTTGCACAAATAAACTTTCGGGTTCTAAATTGCAAGAAATTCCTTGACATTATGGATTGTATATTGTGTTAGAGACAACGATGATGAAGTTAGTGAAAAGATTGAATGACACATGAAATGAAACAGTTGTGTGTGATAGCAATCAATACTAGTTGGGGCTCTGCTCCAAGGGAGATGATACAAAACATATGTTTGAAGAATTATATGTTTTTCTACTGGGATAACACCTTGCGTATTGGCGTTCTAGGAGACATGCTCGTCTGCAGCTTTGATATCTGTCTACCGAACTACAAGATGTTTTATTCCAGAAGAAGGAAATCTACGTAATTTATACGTATTTAGTAACTGTAGCTGCAGGTACAGCTTGCTCGATTACATTCTTCCGTAAGTTTTCCAATACTGCATGGGTTAGGTATTATTATTATTATTATACGATATGTATGTCTCCGGTCACAGGCATTTCTTCCTGGTACTTCTCTTGAAGCAGCGGTGATCCCCACCACTCAGGCTTCAAGCTTCATATTGCAGTACTTTCCGTATTATGTGTGATGTTCCAAGTATAGCTGTCTTTTGTAGTGAATCTATCGAGTGTTTTCCTGGTACAGTTTCCAAATTTTTCTTTAAACTTCTCGTTACTATTCCATTGGCTCCAATTATTACTGGTACAATCGTACATTTCAGGTTCCACATTCGCTGTATCTCTATACACAAACTCTTGTATTTTAACTTCTTTTCCGCTTCCTTTTGC
>Ga0123354_10019493_pt1 | contig 10654 bp, 8 predicted proteins | sample TergutLab28metaG_2_FD_97872 | JGI IMG/M metagenome (GOLD analysis project Ga0123354, IMG submission 97872) | Labiotermes labralis P4 segment gut microbial communities from Petit-Saut dam, French Guiana - Lab288 P4 | ecosystem: Host-associated > Arthropoda: Insects > Digestive system > Gut ...
AAAGTTTTAAGTACTAAAGCGGGAACATGCTGATTACCATTTAAGTTGGGATAATAGTGTTTTGATGTCGTAGTTTGTTGTCTGCTTTCTGTCTCACCCTTGTTATCTTTAATGTTTTTAAATATAAAGTAGTTATTAAAAAGGGAAAGGGAAGAACCTACAGGCTGCTCCTCACCCAATTGCAATAAAATTATCACATTACTGAATACCAATAAGATGCAACCGAATCTCTATAATCAAACGTTGTTTTCTCCATTACCTGATTTCGTCTAAAATTTACTTTCATCTGCAAATCGTAAAGTATTGAAATCTCAGACTACACAACTTCTACGAATATCACTTCACACAATTCTGCCCCCAACAACTCGCACTATCCCGGCTGAAACCGAACACGTAGCAATAACAGCGAAACGGATCGAACACAGATGGAAATAACATCCACATACATTTTATAAATCGCAATGGTAGTGCACATAAAATGCTGAGGAAATTCCATTTTGCTCACACGCAATGCTGATGGAACTAAATACAAATCGTAATCATGAAAGAAAATACATGTGACAAAAACATGCTAGAACGGTTGAAAAAATACGGGCGGAGCGTTTCTCAAACTATTCGAATGGGACACATATACTACCCCAATAGACTAAATTATTGTTCCCAACATTGCAGACCACAAAAACGCAATTTCATACGAATACTCAATTGACATTGCTGGTACATATTGGCAAAATTTGCTTAAGATTGTCTATAATGATAAGTTAAAACAATGTATAAAATTACCAAATTTGATCCAAACAATTTGTTATAAGATTTGAAAGATCATGTCGTCAGGCATGTAACGCCTTATAAACCGGTAGATACTTAAGACTCATTGGAACATTGCTCATAATTCAATACGTTTCTACCAGACCACACAGCATTGTGTGCCAGGGGGACAATGGACAAAAACCAAATATCTCGCATCTTGTATGTGTAACCATTTGATATACAATTACTGTAAAAAGGCAGAGTGATAAAGTATAAACTGAGCAGTTAAAAGTACAACAGTATTAAAGCTGACTCCTACTAAGTTTTCAGCAGCACTGTATTAACTTTACACTCCATGTATATGCAAAAATTTATTACACATCTGAAATGTACTTACCATGAGAAAGGCTCAGTTTTCAAACATACACTTTAATTTCCATTATAAGTCAACTATTACATGCCCCCAAGTTTCATTATGAACTACCTATCTGCATAGTACAAATGTGCTCTTGCTTGTAAGTAAACCCCATGGTGAATACCATAGTTGTCAAACCTTCAAATCTATCACCTGCCTTGGGTATTTTCAAGACTTTTCTTTCACATGAATTTAAAATGGCAATTTTTTTCTATGGGACGTTAGAAATATTTATGATTCTGCTCTTTACTCACATTTGTGAAAGGTCAAAAAATGTCCTTGACACCAAGACAAGAAGGTTTGGACTTCACTGAAGAAATAAGACCATTTGAAGTGCATGGCATTAATTAATGTTCTGGATATGATGTTGCATCAATGGGTCATCAGCAAACCAACACTTTGAAGGAATGCACTGCCTTCACTTTCAGGGGTCTACAGTTCCATCTTTGGACTTGGAGGTGTGGGTGGTATGCTAGCCAGTGACATGGTATCATATGGCAAAAGAACAGAATCCTCAACTACAGTGCTATGAAATCCTCAAAATTGCAACTATCAAACTTCACGGTCAACTGCCTCCCACTTTCAGGATTTCTGATTCTTTGTCATAGTCATTTGGACTTGGACAAGGGACTAGGCAAGTGCATGGAATTACGTACACAGGACAACACAGAAAGAAGGTAAGCATACATCCATGCCCCAAGTGGAATTCAAACCCTCGACTTCAGTGTTTCAGCAGCTCAGAAAAGTATGTGTGTTATGCCAAGAAGCCACTGGCATCAGCACAGTAACCATTAGCACTATATGTTATTGCTATCCTAAAATAAGCAAGACAACAACTTAAAGATTACATATAATTTTTTGTATTGTTCATTCTATACATTATGGTTCCATTTCCACAATTAAAAAAAAAAACACTCCTGACAATTAGTAGAGGCCAGTTGAAATGTGATGGCACACGCACAGAAACCAGATTTAGTCTTTCGGCGAAACGGACGAGTCCATTTAAATCGGCGGGGGTGTCAGTTCAGTCGATTACTGGCAGCCGAGATGTGTGCATCAGCTGTAGTAATGCTGGATACACCATGTCCCGTGGTAGTGTCAAGAGTACTGGCTACCCACTCCATTCGACAGTTTCCCCTTCACTTCCCCTCCCGTGCGTCACTGTGTGCCATCACATTTCAACTGGAGTCTACCATTCACCTTTATCGCCATGTAACTTGGTGTCAGCTGCAGTGGTTGACATGCTTTATTAAACCAGATGCATTTGTTTTACATACCCTTTCTTTTATGTTCTTAAAATGGTAAATTTGCCTTACCTACTGGGCTATGATTAAATTTTTATTGTTCAATCCATGCATTACAGTGCAATTTCCACAATTTCAACCAAAAACTGCATACATTTATTAACAGAAACTGTGGAAATGTGAATTCATATCACATTCCAAGGTTATTTATTGTATAACAGAGTTCTGGAAAATGAAGGATGACACATGCCACTATTCGTATCCATGGCTGTTTGTACAATGCCAAGTTACAAATGGGAAAACTCTTGTTCACAATGATATGTGGTAAACAGATGAACAAGTCCTGATATTGCCATTTAATATATCAGCCGTATAGACAAATTTCATTCATTACAGCAAAAGTTTCCCTTCGATACTTTGCAATGCAATCATCACAATACACGTAATTGGATTCTGGAGTTTAATGATAACTGCTGATATTATTATACATTACAAGGATTACAAGGTCACAGGAACATATTTTTTACTCCCTTCATAAACAAAATTTTATTTCTGCTGCAAATACAATAAATAAAGGAATCACACTTTACGTCCAATAATTCTGAAGTACTGCAGCAAACAGTTCAACAGTTCTCAGCCAGTCCACTACACCAGTTCAGACTTTTTTCATCAGTGGCCTGCTTCTTATCATCCAGTTCTGAAACTTTTAAGACAGCCTTTTGTATCATTCGCTTCAGCTGCCGTCTGTTCACTTCAGAGTGCAGAGAACGCAACTCTTGAGCAACAAATTTACCGAAAGCACCATACTCATCAGTCTTCTTTCTGACAGCCCCACTCTTCTTACACTTTAATCTCTTACTCTGAAAAGCAATATCAGATCTTTCTTCTTTCCTATTTCGTAATGTTTTAGGAAGCTGATGTGTTTTGTCTTTGTGACTTGTGTGGATACCTTGAGGAACATGTTGGACACAAGCACTGTCTCCACCATTATTCACTTCATTAGTTACAGGCTGTAAAGAAACATGTGGTCTTGCAAATGAACAGTAAAAAATTTGCACTACTTTCAGAACTTAACATACAATTCACAAAACCTAATTTCCAGTCCCACAAATTTACATTTTTAATATTATATTTTGCTACTGTAAAGACAAATATAGCATAACAACAGAATGGAACTTAGCCTATGGGCTTGCGTGTGGAGGATCATGTAATGAAGTACCACTGGGGTCACATTTTCTACAAATGTTTGTACCTACAAATGTATTACGGAGTGTTATTTTATATCAGTTATGCTGTTTTTAAGACATTAGTATTTCAAAACCTAAAGGAAAAACACTGCTTGGAAAAACCAGGCACATATGGCAGTACAATATTAAGACAGATCTTAAAAAACTTGAACAGATGGCATGGAGTGGATTCACCTTTCTGAACAAACCCAACTGTAATAGCATTACGATTAGCCAAAGACTCAAGTGCATTTAACTAACTGGTGTAACTTCAAATATCCAGACTGCAAGAATGTCTTTCCACACTTATCACATTCAAATGATTTCTTAACCTTATGTGTGAGTTCATGCTTCTTGAGAACACTGCATTTAGCAAACACCTTACCACACTCACTACAACGGTAAGGTTTCTCTCCAGTGTGTGTTCTTAAATGCAAACTGAGACCTTGCAAAACACGAAATTTCCTCTTACAGTAATTGCAGTCATATGGTTTCTCACCAGTATGTATTCGGTAATGTATCTTAAGTGTATGATGAACAGAGAAACGTCTGCCACATTCTCTACACACATACGGCTTCTCACCAGAATGAAGTCTGGCATGAATTGCTACGGAGCTTGACCTTGAGAAATGTTTACCGCATTCTTGACAAGAAAAGGTTTTGCTCATGCTATGAACTTTACTGTGTGTCTTGAGAATATATTCAGTTGCAAACACTTTATGACAAACTTTGCATCGACATGGTTTTTCATTCTTATGTTGTCTGTTTAAATGTTGTCGAAGACTTCTAGATTCTGCAAACTGTTTACCGCATACACTACATTGGAATGGTGTTTCTCCAGAATGGTAAAGCTTGTGTCGATGTAAATTTTGTTTTGTTGCCAACAGAGCACCACATTCATTACACTCGTAGTGACTTTTATCTCTGCAAGTGCAAATGTGTTTGTTTAATCTGCTGGGGACTGAAAATGACTTCCCACAGTCTGTACACAACTCAGCCCCTTCCTCTTCATACAGTACCTGTGGTTGAACTTTTATCTTACACGCTGCCTCACTACACAAGCTACAGGTCCGAGAGCTGCACATTGGATCAGATGTGAATGTAATACCACATGCTGTGCATACAGAACTGAAGCATTCCTTCTGCTTGCAGCAAGGTACATTTGAAGTTGCAGCCTGTGGTCTATCACTAACAGCAAACTCTTCTTCACAATGGCACAGCTCACCCCCACTGCATTGCACACAGAAATTCATACATTTAAATACACAACATTTATTACTCTGAGGAAATATACTGATATTCTGCCACCATTTCAGAAGCAATGTCCACCATTTTGGTGGCCTGCCCAGTCACAATCATCAGCGAATGAACGATGCAGTGGGCAAACACTGCTGTTGATATACGTGTACATTTTTAAGGGCCCAAAGTCAAAGACAATGACTAACCCCTGAAGGGCCTTGTATGGAGTAATAAGTAAACCCATCTCAGTGTCATACAGCTTCCTTACTTAACCTGGAAAGGAAAGGAAGTGAAAGAGTAAGAAACAAATCATCCGGCAGATTAAGCAAGGAGACATTTGTTATGATGCAAGTATGGATTGACATCTGACTCTCCCCACTGGAGACAATATGTGATCAAGGATGAAGCTCAGAAGTTTTTAAAATATAAAGACCTCATAATAGAAATTCGGTGCATGTGGAATGTGAAAGCAAAAGCGATACCAGTAATAATAGCGACGACTGGAAACATTTCAAAATCACTCAGATAAAATCTGAGCAACATACCAGGAAAGCACGAAATTAAGGAACTGCAAAAAAACAGCCATACTGGGCACTGCACACAAACTGCAGGAAGTGTTAATGTAAAAGTACAAAACATATTTCATGGGTGAAATAACATTACATGTAGCACAAATTGTAAATACAGAATAGCTGCAACATGATATACCATAGAAACATGGTTTGTTTCATGTATATAATTGTAAATACCCGACATAAAGGTGATAAAAAGGATGATGATGATAACAACAATAATACAGCTTGCAGGGTTATAGGCCTCATGACCTGTTCTGGTCCCATTAACAGTTGAGAAGTCTGTTGAGGAGTCATCTTTGGATTTGTTTCCCAACTCAGTAACAAATAAATCTGCACTCGAGTTTTTTAATTATTCAAATTTTAGCATAGCACATTTATGAAACAAGGAACTAATATGTAATTGAAACTTAGTAACAGTGGCTAATTCAGATGATTTTCTTCAAGAAGTGGGCCATGATTTTTCAACAAAATGAGAAGTTCCACATAATCCCCTCTGTTTAAATTAAAGATGTGGACCAATCACGATGGCCCTGGAAAGGAAATTCTTGATTAGCTAAGGCACAAAAGGCATCAATAAACTGAAGTAATATTACTTTGCTCTTCTTCACTTGTTCATTGTGTTTGGTGACATTGTTGCTGTGTTGAGCATTGAGAGGTAGGTCAACCCTTCATTGTTTTCCAAACAATTTTAACCACGGGTAACAGTGCACATGAGTTTGTGATTTTGAGTGTTTTTGCTGCACACAAGACAAAAGAATAAATCCAAAAAGCCCTTCATGTTTGTTAGAAAAATGGGAACAGGGCCAAAAATGAAGTTTGTTTATTGTTTCACATTCTGCTAGCCAGTCGACATTTTCGTACTGGTAGATGCAAAAATGTCTTCTGTATTTTTCTGTCTTAGTTTTATGATGAGTTATTAACCATTTGGCCCTGGAGCTGGACATTTACAGTTTAGCACACCATGTAAAATGTGAATATTTTATTAACCAAGAAGGGTAACATTAGGAAATACACGACATTTTGTGGAGGAATAAACGAAGATGGTGAGAGAAAGTCTAAAAAATTAATTAAATATATTTGTTGGCTAAATATATAAAAAGCGTACTGTGGAGGTGAGTGGCCCGTCTGTCCTATATATAGGATGCATGGTGCCTAAAGGTTAATTTGGGCAATGGTGGAGTAGGTCCAGCTTTATTCACTATTCCTATTTATCATGTAATGGGTGCACAGAAAATGGATTAACTAATAGTTCTATAATAACTACATATTTGGTCATCTTAACCGGTTTTAAAACACTGTAGAATGATAAAGGGTGACAACATACCATCTAAATGAGAGTATGATGTAAAATACAGTAAGAAATAATATAAGGATAAGAACACAATAAAGTTTTCATGGCACGACAGTCTCTAAACCCCTACAACAAACTTGAAAACTGATCAAGCTGTGTTTATGACAGGCAGCATACCTTCCGGTAGCTATGCCTGCAGTCTCCCCTCAGCCTGAATGGCTGTGTCACCTCCTAAAGTAGCATGCTCAGGAAGACCAGCACAGCTAACTCCTCGAGTGCAGGTGCATCTAATTTGAGCGGAAGCACTACAGAATGACACGTAGATAACAGCTCACATGCAATTAAATCACACGTTTACAAATGCATACTTGGGATGTATTTATATATGGTGTGTGCCTCACACCTAGAGAAGACATCCCCGCTACTTTCCCGTCCAGTTTCATTTACACATATGAAATCTCACAGTGCTGAAGTAATAAAATGAGCTTAATGTAACAAAAGACTTTAACCACATACCCACTGAATTTTATGTGTGTGTGAGGACAAATACATTCATTTAACATGAGAATTCCAAAATAAGAAAGAAATTTACTTACACGATTGCACCGCAATCAAGTGCATCCACCTCTGCTTCCCCTGCTGTACTTTCTTTCTTCACCTCTGTCTTAACAGTGGTCACTTCCTACCAAAAGACGAACAGGACACTATTTAATACATGGTACCAACATCACTTTCTGTGCAAACTTCCTGTACCAATGCTGTGCCCATCAGTACACAATGCTGTGCCCATCAGCACACAATGCTGTGCCCATCAGCACACAATGCTGTGCCCATCAGCATACAATGCTGTGTCCATCAACACACAATGCTGTGCCCATCAGAACACAATGCTGTGCCCATCAGCACACAATGCTGTGCCCATCAACACGCAATGCTGTGCCCATCAACACACAATGCTGTGCCCAACAGCACACAATGCTGTGCCCATCAGCACACAATGCTCTGCCCATCAACACACAATGCTGTGCCCATCAGCACACAATGCTGTGCCCATCAACACACAATGCTGTGCCCATCAACACGCAATGCTGTGCCCATCAACACGCAATGCTGTGCCCATCAGCACACAATGCTGTGCCCATCAACACGCAATGCTGTGCCCATCAACACACAATGCTGAGCCCATCAGCACACAATGCTATGCCCATCAACACACAATGCTGTGCCTATCAGCACACAATGCTATGCCCATCAACACACAATTCTGTGCCCATCAACACACAATGCTGTGCCCATCAGAACACAATGCTGTGTCCATCAGCACACAATGCTGTGCCCATCAACACACAATGCTGTGCCCATCAGCACACAATGCTGTGCCCATCAACACGCAATGCTGTGCCCATCAACACACAATGCTGTGCCCATCAGCACACAATGCTGTGCCCATCAGCACACAATGCTCACAACAGTAGCAGTGTTCACATTCACTGCTGCAGCAGACCCTTTAAACTTCAACACACCACACATTTGCTTACCACACAGATAGAAGTAATGCAGTTAATATTACTGACAAACTGCCAACAATACAAAGTAATATATTTGACAATAACACACAGCCCTCGCTATATGTCGTGGCTGGATTCCAGAAAAAGTGGGCTCAAATCAAAAATGATATTCCCATAAGAAATAATGGAATAGGTGGGGGTTGGTGTAACTGAGAGCAGCCAACCAAAGGGCATTGCACTAAAAATGAGAGGGTGTAAAGTACGAAGTGATGTCTATTGGTGTGGGGTGTTAGAGAGAGAGAGAGAGAGAGAGAGAGAGAGAGAGAGAGAGGGGAGACAGAGAGAGAGAGAGGGGGGGAGAGACAGAGAGAGAAAACCATGAAACAAGTCAGACACAAAACAAAAGCTACGTGTATAATGCTATAATATACTGAACACAGTTTGGATCGATACCTACTATAGAACTGTAATGTCCAACAGAATGTTTTACAAGCTCTGACAAATGATTAAGATTATTGAACACACACACTCTCTCTCTCTCTCTCACACACACACACACACACACACACATACGGCTGTTGCCAAAGCATGTACTATCTTTAACAGCCTACAGCCTATTGAAGATCTCCATCTCACACAACCATTACTAAAGACAGTAACAGCAAGGACTGTGCCACCAATTAGGATGTCAGTTGCTGGCCTCCCACGGCCGAGCAGTTCAGTTTTCCCGTCAGTATCATTACACCAATGTTCCAAAATCATCCTTTCCTCTTTCACCAATGCTATATAATCTCTGTAACCAACATTGTAATTAAAGAAAGAAATTAAGCAAAGACTGTAGGGGCCCTAACATTTTGGTTAAAACCATTAAAAAATAAAATATAAATTTCACTCATTTCATACAATGGTTTGTATTCTTGATGTATGTTATTCACACACACATATAATATTAGAGTACAGCCCGTGATATAAAAATGAGAACATACAGTGTGCCATTGCAGTGGTGTGACTTCACTCACATCAGCAACTTGTCTGCACCTACCAATCACTAAACCTGTATCTGTACCACACACAAATCTTACTTCATGTGTATGCAAAATTACTGCTTCATATTCAAAGAAATTAAGAAATCTTACAACACCCAAAATATTTGAATACAATGGGCAGATACTAGTCTGTGTTTCACATACAGATGTCCATTTTACTGTGTCCCTAGGCAAGGCAGCTTTATTTCACAGAAAACCTGCACCTTCCAGGACATCCTGTGATAGTTATGGTTTTCAGGGACATGATAAAATTCACACCCTGTACAAATGTACAAAGAATGTGAAGTGCTGTTACAACACACATTGAAAGTGTGCTGTAAAGGTTGTATTGGTGGTAATTTCAGTACAGACAGTGAGGGCACTACTGAAATGATTTCCTTAATGTGTGATGTATTTTAACAGGTAAGATCTCACAAACATGTCACGCATCAACAAACAGCAGTGATTGGGACAAAATACCAAAATCCTTGTTTCCATTTGGCATATTTCATTTTATATCCACAAAGACGAAGTGAAAATGTGAGCCAAATGTGAAAAAACTGCGGCACACAAAGTCTTCATCCCCCCTTTTTATTATTTTGCACAATGAACCAACAAATGCACAATTAATTGACAAATTATTACGCTGCTCCTACATGTTTCAACACCATTGTGTCATCCTCAGGGAGCTGGCAGTTAATACCGTGCTAAGTTACATAAGTGTGTAAATGCAGTTGCTGGTAATACAATAACACAATACAATAATACAATACAATAACACAATACATTAATACAATACAATAATACAAGAACTGTATTACCAACAGTTGTGTAAAGTTCTTTGATTGGCAAAATGTCAAAACTAAGGTAAGTACTCCAGATGACCAGAGAAGGAAGACACAGTGACCAGTAATCAGGCAAATGATGTATAGTTATAAATAATAAATTTGGTGAATATAACATGTAAAGCAAATAACACACATACTGATGGCTAACTACATGTATTTAATTGGATGAAAAACAACACATTTACAAACACACCTAATTACATCATTATGCACATTGCATGACTGCAGGAAGGAGTTGTGTGCCGGAATTTTACAAGCAAAATCATATCACTCTTCTGTTTGTTTGTTTGTCCTTTGTCAGATTTTTAGATTTTAGTGTACTGTGCACTTGAAATATCACAGTATTCTTCCACAGCTGTTTTCACATAACAAAAACATTATTGTAGTACCCTAAATTTGTTTTAGTTGTGATAATGTGAGTTATAGGAAGTTACATAATGTGAGTTATAGGAAGTTACATAATGTGAGTTATAGGAAGTTACATAATGTGAGTTATAGGAAGTTACATAATGTGAGTTATAGGAAGTTACATA
>Ga0123354_10019494_pt1 | contig 10654 bp, 3 predicted proteins | sample TergutLab28metaG_2_FD_97872 | JGI IMG/M metagenome (GOLD analysis project Ga0123354, IMG submission 97872) | Labiotermes labralis P4 segment gut microbial communities from Petit-Saut dam, French Guiana - Lab288 P4 | ecosystem: Host-associated > Arthropoda: Insects > Digestive system > Gut ...
GGATGTTATTTTTTGTGTAGTTCATTGGTTAATTGTGTTGTTCTATGTTGTTCTTGTGTGTAAGTGTGTACTGCCACCGGGTGACCACCCAATTGCAGTTAATAAATATTATTATTATTATAATTCAGGAAATATATGACTTGATATTTTAAACCAGAAATAGGCACCGAAAGTCGCGATCATTTAAACAGAGTTTGTGTTTCTTATTTTGGAGATTGAAATTTAAAATTCTGGAGCTAAAACTAACTAAACTGAGATGACTTTTTCGATTCCCCCAATCGATCCAGGGTTTATAAGTCGAATTATGCATCTTTTATTTCCTTAAACACACCCCCGAACTCAATACTCACTAATTATCATTCCAATCAATGCTATGTAATATGGAGTACTGACATAATCTGCTGACGGCATCGTTACATATAGCATTTGAACCGTCTAAATAGTGACTAACGTGCTAGGCCGTAAAATTCAGCTTCCATTTTTTTAATCCAATAAAACATATTGGTTGTTTGGTTAGTTATAAAGGGAAACTAGTGTAGGTACCGTAGAAGTGTGTCCTTGGAAAGGCTGGTATTAAAAATCAGTGTTACATGCCTCTAGTTTGTGTGTACATTGACCCACATCTCAAACTCGCGCAAATTTCTAATTTTTGCTTGAAGTCTGGCTTATACATTTCCTTCAATTAAGTCTATATGTATTATAACAGCGACTTTAATATCAGTTTTCCTAGGCCTGCCAAAGAATAACATTTAAAATAAAGGGCTCTTAGATTAATATTACATTAGCGTCCTTAGGTAGTTCACGTGGCACATGCCTGTTTTTCGTGATACTTGTCCGCCAGTTTGTCCGTTTATAATACGTGTCCACCTAAACCAGCAATGTTCAGAATGATTAAAATGCATTTATGATAAGCTTCACTGCCCCAATAATGGAACAACTGACAGGAGCCTATTAAAATTAATTTCACATAAGTATAAAATATAAGCATGTCGTATAATGGGGCACACAAATATATTTTATCTTAATTGACCCTCGTGCCCAGACAGTTGCTCATCACTTACCCTAACTAAACGATATCTGCTTGTAATAAAACCAACCAGATGCACTAATTTTTCAAATTCATTTTTGGAATAAAATTCTACATGTTTCGGACATATCCTCTGTTCAACATCAGGAGTTTTTCACTGTACACACAGCAATGTCATAATGTCATATAGGCTTGCTGTGTGTACAGTGAAAAACTTCTGATATTGGACAGAGGAACTGTCCCAAACATGCAGGGTTTTATTCCAAAAATAAATTTGAGAAATTAGTGTATCTGGTTGGTTTTATTATAAGAATTTTACACGATTCATGGTCACCTGGACATTAAAGGAAATCTTATTTCCTAGCGATAGTACCAAATAATGGCAGGAATAAACTGCACTAAACTACATGCTTTTGTTTGAATCATTGTTCCGAATATTGCAAGGAACGTTAAATGACATAGTAACACATCTTACTCTAGAACTGTTCTTGAATTATATGAAAGTAGCTGTTTTCAGTGTAGTGAAGGTTTAGTACACGTTTGCTGATTAAATACACGAAGATTAGTTATGATACAACACTGAACTGAGCGTAACCTTTCTTATCCGAAACAAAGTACTTCTACGCTATTATTGTTATTATTATTATTATTTATGTCTCTTGTCACAGACCTTTTCCTTGTGTTATTTATCACCTTGAAGCAGCGGCGATTCTCACCCTTTAGGCTTCAAAATTCACGACTGTACTATTTCCTGTATTATGTGAGAATTTCCAAGTATAGCTGATGTTTGTAGAGAATATACGGCTTAAGGGGACATTATTATTATTTTTTATGTGGAAAATGTATTTATATGTTTATTTTTTCAACACGTTTTTTTAATTCTTCCAAGAATTTTCCACTAACCTGAAAAATGTTGTCAAAACTGGGTAGTATATTTCTAAAACAGTATCGTGGTACCGTTTCCCTGAAAGCATTTCCTAAAGGGTCAGAAATTTTTCTCTGAATGGTGAATTAAAATGAGAAGTTTTATGAAATGTGCTTTGGTTTGGTACGTGATGTATAAATGATGTGAACACGCTGCAGTTACTAAAAAGGGTTTTCGTTTTGGTTTGTCTTGTAGTAGCATTCCATATACCGTATGGAGGGAGAGTATAAAGAAAGAACGTCATACTCTTCAATGAGACACTTCTACATATACATATATCAACTACGTCTATTCACACCAATAACTGCTAGTCACACACGGTTCAACAAATTCTCTGCTTTGTGAAATTACCATGATCTATAGCTTTTTCCCATAAATAATTTTATCATATCCCTGGTCCGTAAATTTAAATCACACAAAGTTTTATGAAGTGTATATTTTAATGTTTCAATCCACGGTAGAAACACAAAATATTTCTGTTTACTTTAACCCATGGGATGGGATAAGAAATGGGTTACGATATCACGATCGCGCGCGCAAGTGTGTGTGTGTGTGTGTGTGTCAGTATTTGACCGTCACTGTAGAGGGCTTACAATTTCCCCAATTCGTCCTTAAAACAATTTTAACGATTTCAAAGAAACCTGTCAGGAGCATAAATAGCAAACGGTTTCGAGAATTTTAGAACACGTAAGTTTTTGTCGTCATAAAAACAAGACTAAACGCGAAATCGTACAGAGAAAATGACTCTGGAGAACTCAATTTATGATCCTTGGCTGAAGTAAGGTATCAGACGTTGGATAGTACGTGTGAATTCTGTTACGGCCAGGCCTAGCAACCAGTCGATCGTGGGCAGCGTGTTGCACGCAACACAGTGATATGTTGCCCGCCAAGACATTGGAACTGAGACAGCGTCTTCGGCTCTTGCCCACTCAAAGGCAAGGCAGAAGATGGAAGGAATTTTCAAACTGATGAGGTGTTTATTTACAAAGACATACTTTATTACTAATTACTTGTAAGATGGGCTGAAACATAGCTACAAACTGGCCTATGTAGTGAATTTTACTCCTTCAAAATTTTTCTATTATTATCAGTAGCTTCCATTTTTATTGTACACGTTGTATAGAAAAACACACACAGGGAAAGTAATACACATATTTATCATTTTATGTATTCATTATTCATTCTGTTTTTCTGATTTCATATTGTCTGCAAACAGACTAAGTTTTTTCGACGTTTCCTACACCATATAAAAGGTTTAGTAGGCCCAAGTTAAAACAATACTTTTTAAACTGCAAATAAAAGAAAATGGTCAAAGTGAAAATAGAGCGAATTTAGCCTTCGGTTGTAATAAGAAAATTAGAGAAAAATTAAAATTAAATGTACTAAATTTCGGAGACAAGCAACTTGCATATATCTTCACTAAATACATCGTACGAAATTGTTCATTGATCAAGCACAATGAGGATTTATAACTTTAACTTTACAGCCTACAAATTTAACTTATTCAGTAATTTTTACTTCAGTAAAAGTCTTTCAGGCAGCAGCTTTAATAACTCACTCTTATATTCGTCTAATTTTTCTACGTACTCCTGTCATTTTTTAAACATCTCCGCTCTGTTACAATAGGTAACGTAAATTTAAAAGCCAAAGTTAAAACTTTCACAAGGCTTGTGTTACATCCCAACTCTTTAGCTACTTATCTTCCGCTACCAGTACCCTCCCTCACACAGACTCACAAATTAATTACCTGTAGGCATTACTATTGGTCCCTTCGTCACTAAGCTGTTCTACCCAACTTTTGACAGAAAAATTTATTTTCGTGTCCTGCCGCATAATAATGGAGTTTTAAACCTTGAACATTCCTCCAAAATATGAGCATGTTTCTCAGTGACAAAGTTTCTTTTGAATTCATCAAGGGAAAATCTTCAGTACCTCTATGGAATAGAGTCCATCATGAGAAGCTAAAAATCTCACTCATGTAAAGAAATTATTCTCCCTGCACGTATTCAGAAAATCCATTTCCGATATCACAAATTCCTACTTTGTCTTTAGTGGGGCAGTCCACACTATACTATCCCATTTCCACGGACATTAAATTTCACACCATCTCTATTAGTTCTACTAAGTGATATCCTCACTTCATAATTTTCAACAAATATTTCATACGAATTTCTTAGCTCACCCAGACATGCTGTATTTCTCTCCCATCTCTTCCTGCTTGCGTTATTCGTTCTAATAATATCTGATCCAGCAGAAAAGATCAAGTATATGTATTTCACAACTTTCGTAGTTTACAACCTCAATAATGTGAAAACAATAATAACTTCACTATGAATGAAATGTTTATTTTATTTTAGATTTGGGAATTAATTTTGTAGCCCTATTACGAGGCGAAGACAAAATTCTCATCACCCTAAAGAACATTTATAACACAAAAGCTATATAATTAATAAGGTAAATAACTCTTTAAAGTTTTTGTATATAACCCACGTTTCGTGAATTATTAATTTATATACAAAATTTGTACCTTCTATACTCTAATATGCTAGTTTATTTTCATATCAAGTACTCGCTCTGCGAACTTTGTATCTCTGTGATTCTGATAAACCACATCGTACCAAAGACAGATGAGATCATATTCCGAATTGGATGTATGTTTGTCCGTGCAGCAGGCTATGCATCCGGCATGAGGGAAGTTGTTCGAGCAGCTTCCCTCAACCCTGATGCGTATCCTGATGCCCTGCACCTGATGGCCGATCACCACCAACCAAGGCATTACACACCATGTGAGGTAATAACACAAGTTGAGCAGAATATAAGTGCAATAAATCATGCAGTAGCATCTAGTTGGTTTACTTCTCTACGAGATCACATTCTGTTTCTGCATGCCTTGAAAATGTTTCCAAATCCAATGTAACTGGTAAATATTGAGCTGAACTTGTGCGTACTTCTACATTAGTTTCGCATGCTAAACTTCCATACCGTGGGGCTTGTGTACAAGTTTCCCTACAGCAACATTCTGTTATCTTCATTTTCTCTGTCTCTTGTAGGTGAACGCATTAGTCTTTTGGCACGTTAGAAAATAAATTGTGAAACTTTATTTTCTTCGTCATGTCTCTCCGATTTCCTGTCTATCAGCACGGAAAAAAAACTAGCAATCTGTTGAAGAATCACCGCGAAATATTACACTGGTGGCTGTTTAAATAATCTGTCAAACCTGTTTGTGTTAGGTTAAATCGCACATGACTAACAGAGAGTTTTCACGAAAAATTACGAACATTTTTTAAAATGTCTTGCCATTTGCGATGTAAGTAAAGAAATAACATATTTCGCCCTCACGAGACACGGAAGACAGAGGTAAAGGTTTCAATTAATCCGTGAACGATATAAAAGTAAAATCCTTCAACATAATCATTGTGTTTGCGAGGGGGGAGATTTGACCAATTTCAGGCTGCAGTAGTATCCCATTGCAACAAGATTTTTTATTTCATTACAACCTTGTTACAAATAGGCCCACAAATGTCTCCGTATCCCAGCAACAGTGTTAAAATGTACCGTGAGTGAATGTATATTTGCTGCTAAGGTACGGAGAAAATATAGTTTATGTATAAGACATGAATGGCACATCTATATTATTGGCATTTTTATGGTTGCCGTCAGAAATATACAGGAATTTAAAACCTGGAGGAACTAACTGAATGACAACATAAAAATTTACTTTATACTTACATTTCCTATAGTGCTTGATATGAGCATTAGAAGACTCTAACGTTTTTATCCTCTTATTTCAGACCTATGCTTTACTATGGCTGCATCTTTTTTAAGATTCATGTATTTCCCTAAACAACACATTACGAGGGGGTGCTAATATGTCCTTAGATCGACCAGGAAGGAAACAAGCTACAGCGACCCAACTCGGCATTTATTCAACATACACCATACGAAGCTCAATACAATTCTTAGCCAGTCGCTCTAACGTTTGCAAGCCACTTAAAAAAATTCAGAAATTTTTCCGTCCAACCAGGTCCCCGCGGCAGCAATGACCTCCGCGTCGGAAGAAAAATGGCTACCGTTCAATTGTTTTTTCAGTCCAGGAAACAGGTGGTAGTCCGACGGGGCCAGATGCGGAGAATAGGGTGGGTGATCAAGAAACTGGAAGCCCAGGTAACCCAGTTTCTTCTGGCTTGCAAGTGCCCGGTGAAGCAGGATATTGTCATGCAAGAACAAGACCCCTTGGTGAACTTCCAGCGGCGTTTTTCCTTCAATTGCACCATCAGAGATGATTAACACTCCGAGTTGATAATTTGGCCCTTTGGAAGAAAAACAATGAGGAGGATGCCGTCTTGATCTCAAAAAATCGAGGCGAGAACTTTTCCAGCGGATTTTTGGGCTCGGAAGTTTTTGGGGCGGGGTTAACTGCTATGCCGCCACTCCATTGATTGTCGCTTTGTCTCCGGGTCTTAGTGATATAACCAGTTTTCGTTCACGGTCAGCAATCGCGAAAGGAAATCATTAGGATCGCGTCGAAAAAGTACCAAAATTGGCTCAGACGACTGGCACCGTTGACGTTTTTGATCCGCGTTAGACATTCTGGGACGTCCTTCGCGGAGAGCTTCCGCATGTCCAAATCTTCATGATTGATGAGCCCAACCCACTCACGTGAGATGCCCAGTTGCTCAGCTATTGATTTAGCCGAAATCCGGCCGTCTTCTAAGATTAGCTCGTGAATTGTTCAATAATCGCCGTGGTGGTCACTGTTTTGGGTCGTCCTGGACCAGGCGCATCACACGTGGAAAAATCACCACGTTTAAACTGGGCCAACCAGTTTTTGACGGTGGCATAGGATGGTGCATTTTCCCCTAATGTTTCTGTCAGAATGGAGTGAATTTCTTTGCGTTTTGCTTTGCAAAAAAAAAGAAAAAGAACTTGACAGCTCGCGTCTCAATGTTGTTGAAATTGCGCACTTCGCCTGACATGCTTCCTCTCAACCTCTGTAACAAGAAAAGACTTGTAATTCGACACATGAACAGACCCCTCTTTCCAACGACACCATCGATTCCTTCCTACGACATCGGGATATAGGTCGGGCTAAGGTCTTATCAGCACCCCTTCGTAGAATATCAGTATCCATAAATAAAAGTAATTAGCTAAAACTTATCACCTATAAGAGACATCTGAATTCATCGTGTATATTCGGAAGGAGAGTATTTAAACTTTAATATGGAGGCATGGGAAGAGATTGATATTTGCCTTTTCCCTTCACTTACAAAACAATAATATTTCCGGACAGATTTTTCATGGCGCGTAGGTTACGTTCTTCCCATTGACTTGACGGAAAGTTTTACTTTTTTCCATTAAACATTTAAAGATTTCCACCAGAAATGCGCACAAAGAAACATATTCATGTTTCAGTCTACATAGTAAGATAACTTTAAAACTGTTCAGTTTCCATGAAATTTAACATGGCTCGACAATAATCGTGAATTTCTCCAGCATGAAATTTCCAAATTAATAAATTTTTCAGAGTTTCTCCAATTGTTTTAATGCGATCAAAAAGACGGAGGGACTACGTGTATATAATAGGCTCTTCTCACACTTTGGTAACCGTCTGAGAGTGGTTGACAAGGTCTTCTATCCCTTAGAAGATTTTCAATGTTTGTGACCAGTAATAATATAACGTTACCCTAGAACAGGTTATGAAGGGCCATACGGGGACTAAAAGTATAGCTTACTCTTTCTTTAACCTCAGTCCTTGATGGAAGTGGGTGGTAAACATCACTCCAGGCCAGATTACCCTCCTCGAGCAAATTCAGCGAGTGTATATTGTACAGGAAGTTAGGTGGGGCCCAGGGCCGCTCTGAACAAGTACGGAATATCTCACCCCCAATCGGAATTCGATCCCCGGACCGTCCAGCTCGTAGCGAGTTGCTCTACCAACCACACTATCCCGTGACCAGTTCAAACAAATTAAAATTATTTTGAGAAAAGAATTAATGACGTTTTGAATTCGGAAAGTGCTTTCTGCGATTGAGCTCGGAAAGTGTTGCCGAGGCAGGTGCTTCTAGTGGCAAAATATTCAAGTATAATATTGTATAATTTTATTGGATTTAATTTTTGTCCATCAGTATAAAAGAATACGGCTTTAACAAATTCTGGAGACAATATGGCAACAAAAAGTGAGATATAATACGCAGATGGAGAACACTGTCCTATGAGAAGCTTCATAAAATTCACAAAACATTAAGGGAATTCATTTAAGGAGGATTTGATAGACGGAGCATGCAGCACAATAATAGACCTAAATGATGTTTCCTACTAAGTGGTATATCCCTCAAATGAAAAGCTAGGAAGAAATTCTAACTGACTGATAAAACAACAAACATTTATTATTGGCAACACGTTTTTTACCGTTGCTGTGACTAGACATATTGGAGTAACAAAAACTGGGTTTTGTTTCGAAGCGCGATATGTACGGTACAGTGTCTTTTTCACTTTTAAAATTTGCTTTACTGAAAAAAGTGAAACAGGTGGGAGGATTCTATCAGACGTTTAATCTCTTGCACCATTCTGTAGCATGAATAACAATTAGAGTGGATCTGAATTCTGTGGTTACTGCCTCTGTATGCTACCACTGCAGAATATTGGTGGATGGACTCGGTAACCAACGGTTTGCAATGGCTACCATGTCTAATCGACCCCGATTTCTCCTCCATATGGAATAGAATGCACCGAGCTTGTGCCGTGCACGGCACCATCCAAAACGTACACACGACCTGCGCAGCGGCTCTCAGGACCACTACCCATCTACAAACTCGGTGCAGAAAACCATATGCTCTAACTTAATATCTAGTGCTCCTGATGATGGGCGTATGCGCCCGAAATATTTCGAGCTAATGATATATCAATAAATTGCCTTGTTGCATCTAGTTGGTATTTCACATAATTTCATACATACAGTGAGTTTGTACGTCTAACAGTAAACCTATTATTTCCAAAGAAAGTAACTGAATTAAAATTTATACAAGACCTTCGACTTTACACGTATCGATAAGTATCGTTACTTTAACTGTACGTACGTGCAACAGCATCAAAACAGCTGTGTTACCCAGTCATCAGTATCGAAATATCTGCGAACAAACCAATTTTCATACACGAAAACGGAACTACCTCATTTTTAGGCGCTTTCGCCAAGTTGTCTGTCCGTCCGTATCGAACATATCGACTACCTATGTACGGATTTTATTTAAATTTGATACTTGACTTTTTTCGAAAAAATGTCGAAAAAATTTAAGCTCCATTAAAGTATGGCAATAATAACGGATACTTTGCGTGAAGACCAATATACACCTATGATCATATCCCACTCAGTTGTTCTTAGAATGAGAAATTTTCTATGCAAATTTGTAGAGCAAATCAAAACACTCATTTCATATCCCATAACCTTTTTTTTCGAAGATCGTGTCTCTTATGAGATAATGTGGAAAAATATTGTATAGCCGGGCAGGGCACAGATAACAATAGAGCGCATGTTTATTGCATGCTGGATAATTAAGGGTGCAAACACGTCCTCATGATGTGTTTTGTGTATTGCTCTTGCACTGAAACTTGGGTTGCAAGAACGCGTCTCATCGTTACGTTTTACGTACAAATATTGTTTTTATTTCTATGGGCCAAAGATGGGCCAAAAAAGGAAATCCATCCACTCAAAGTGACGCTACTAAATTACACATGCTACTGGCTAAGAAATATATTCGGATGAAATAGGGAATTTGCAGACGCTTAAAGCATATGTAATTTTAACATATTGACTGAAGAAATTTACGTACATTCAAGGAAAGAAACAGGATGAAATGTTATGTAGCTTTATTAAGACTGTAGGCAAGGAGTCCATTCCTCTCACGTTATAGTGGTTTGGAATTTCTACACTCCTAAATTGGAGATCTTTCTTCGAAGCTCTACCGTGCGAAATTCAGTGTAAATAATTTTAAAATTTTTATCCAATCAGAGAGGTTCAAATGTTCTGAAAACTCAAAGCCCCTTTATTGTACATGATATTTCCGTTTATGCTATTTTCCTTAACAGGCAGAATATTTATGCGTTTTTTCTAAAACTCAGTTCTAAAAATAATAATAATATTATTTATTAACTGCAATTGGGTTGTCACCCTGTGGCAGTGATTATTTTACATACATACAAATATGAAATCGGCTACTACTAAATTTAAGTCGGAAGGGCTATATGAGAAGCCTGTAGTGGCAACTTGGAATCTTGAGAACCATCTCAGCATTTGCTTTTAGGCACAAGGAAACCAAGAACAACCTTTGACGAGATGGCCGGTCGCAGGACCTTCCGAATACTGACTTCTAGCCAGCAGTCCGGCATCTAAATTAACAAAAAAAAAAAATGTACACACAGTACAACAAATACACATAAGATGACAACATTATACACAAGACAACCACAAAAATACACACGGCCAACCAACAACAATTACACACAAGACAACTTAAAACTAGCAACAATATACACGAGACAAATTAGAATACATGTACAGAAAGTAAAAACACCCAAGTAACAGAGTACTACGTATAGTTTCTTGTAATTGCTCCCCCCCCCCCCAAAATCATTAATTCACTCACGCTTTCACCACAGTCCTTCACTTCACATCACTTACTACTCCTATAAACCTTTTCCATAAACAC
>Ga0123354_10019495_pt1 | contig 10653 bp, 8 predicted proteins | sample TergutLab28metaG_2_FD_97872 | JGI IMG/M metagenome (GOLD analysis project Ga0123354, IMG submission 97872) | Labiotermes labralis P4 segment gut microbial communities from Petit-Saut dam, French Guiana - Lab288 P4 | ecosystem: Host-associated > Arthropoda: Insects > Digestive system > Gut ...
GAGATAAACCAGCACCCAGAATTTCCGGGTATTGTTGACGGAATAAATGGATTGTCCGGGTTGTACGACATCTCCCGGCAATAACCATCGTTTTGCCACAATACCGGTTGTTGGAGCATACAGTCGGGTATTATCCAATTGCGTATTAATCACGCCGATATGCGCTTCGGCTTCAGTGATAGTCGCGGCGGCGGTATTAATCTGCGCTTTTGAAACCAGCAGTTGCGCTTTTGCAGCATCTAATTGCGCTTGAGTTGTTTCGTTGGCACGCTGCGCATGTTCATACTGTTCTTTGGTAGTCACTCCGCCGGCATATTGCGTTTTGGCTCGTTGATAATCTTCCGTCGCTTTCGTATTGGCAATTTCCAATACTTTAATGCCTTTCAAATCCGATTCGTATTTAGCTTCCGACTGTAACATGGATGCTTCCGCCTGCAATTTGGATGCTATAATTTGTTGTTTTTGAGACAGTAAATCCATACTGTCCAATTCGGCGACTAACTGACCTTCGTTGACAGAATCGCCTTCATCGACATACAATTTGCTGATGCGTCCTAAAATCTTGGCGCTCACCGAAATGTTGTCCGACGTCACATAAGCGTCGTCTGTTCTCAAATAGCTCGAATAGTTTATATACCATATAGTTCCTCCGGTAATTACCCCGATTACCACGATAGTAAGAGGAATATACATTTTCCAATTTTTCTTAGTTCCTTTCATTAATTTTTTGTCTTAAACAATTCTATTATCCTATTATTTTTGTCAAATTGAATTTTTTTGGCGACAAAATTACATAAAAATTATAAGATTCGTCGTAAATTTTCAATAAATTTATAACACTTGAGTCCTTGGCGGCTCATACATCGGATAATATAAAAGAATGTCTATTTCTTACTATTTAATCACCATGATTTTAGTAACTACGCCTTGATTTCCTGCGGGAGAAGAAGCAAAAACGAGGTAAATACCGGCTTTAACGATAATTCCGTTACGGTCGGCGCAATTCCACAAATATTGCCCTCCCATGGATGTTCCTTGCTGAATGATATTACCTGCTAAATCGGTAATTTTTATCGTAGAATTCTGCATAAGACCGGTGATGACAACTTGATTATTTCCGGTTGACGGCCTGACAGGATTCGGATAAGCGTAGACTTTTGAATAATCGGATTTTCCGGCAATCGCTTCACTTTGATAAGAACATAAACCTTTGTCTGTTCCAATAAATACTTCTCCGGTCTCGTTATTAATTGCTATAGAATTGATTGAGTTTGACAAAATATAACTATTATCGGTAGTATAATTTTCAATTTTGGTTTCCGTACCTTTAGACTGATCAATGACAAAAACCCCGGAACCGGCGCTACCCAACCATTTTCGATTGCCACCGTCGACAGCAATAGATGTAATCTTTATTCCTTCAAGCGCTCGAAATCCGTTTCCATTTTCATCGACTGAAATAATCCTGTTGCAGACGCCCTGGCTCACCTGACCCGCTGAAGAAAAATAGATCGGACCGTCGTCGGTTCCTACCCAAATAAGTCCGGTTTGATCTTCTACTATCGCAAGATAAACGGTAGCAGCTACGTCATTTCCCTGCTGATCAACAAAATGACCTGAATAAGCAATCTGATCATCGCTCGGGTCGCCAACAGTCCCGTTTTCATCAAGCGCCATTATTCCTGCCCGCGCTCCTCGAAAGAAATTGAACCACTTTAAATTCGTACTGCTGATTAATATCCTGTCGGGATCAGAAGAAAGCAACGGCGGGTAATTGGTGAAAGTTTTCCATTCCTGTTGATTAAGGTAAATAGTCAAACCTCCGTTTGAAACGCCTCCATTCACCATGTACAAATTATTATTCTTGTCAAAAGCCAATCCATCTACCCGCACATACCGGTTGCTTCCTGCAATAGCCGTTTGCAAACTGCTGTTAGTATAGGAAAACAGGTTTACAAATTCGTTGTTCTGAAATTCATATAATCCTTCTCCCCAACTGGCGACATAATAATGCATCGGATCCGACGGGTCAACGGTTACCGACACAAAATCAAGGCAAGGAAGCCCTGTCTTCGCTGAAATTGCATTTTCATCGTAATTGTACCATTGACCGTTTTCATATACCATTAAAGTTCCCGGGGCATAAAGCCGATCGGAACTTTTTCCACCTCCGGTTATCAACAATTTATTCGATTGGAAAGTCATGTAAAAATTCAAATTTCGTTTGGGGGAATTGACTTTTATTTCAGACGCCGTCAGGCTGTAATCGGAAATATTGGGTAATTTAGTCAATCCAGTTAATCCCGCTTCTCCGGAAGCCAGCCAATATTGATTATTTGAATTATTACAATCAACGGCGTAAGCCGATAGGGGTATGCGTGTATAATTCGTTAAATCAGAATAAAAATATACATACTTGTTTGTCAATACGACCAATTGGTCGTTAAGCATTTTAATATACCTGACGCTATCTAAACCGAAGGTTGGTATTCCTCCGTTCGATGCTAAATAATAAACCTGGTTCCAGGATGCAAAAACCATTTGATTTTTAAAAAACAATAACTGAGTAATTTCTACAAGCGATCCGGTTGTTTTATCGGCAGAAACCCAGTTTTCCCTATCCAATAAATTAGACGTTATGAGCGCTTTTTTAACTCCATCCGAAGTTGCAGCATACAAATAATTATCTTTTTGGCATACAGACCGGACAGCTACTCCCAAACGATAGGTATCTTTTATTTCTTTTTTTATTACATCAATAACCACTATTCCAAATGCCGTAGAAAGATAGGCATAATCGCCGATTATTTCCAGGTTATAAACCGTTTTATCTTGAATATACGGATAGTCTTTGACCGATGAAATATTATATACATCGTTATCTCCAAAAAAAATATCAATATTGGCGTTGTCATAAACCAGCACCAACGCTTTAGCGCCCGGATGATAGACCATTTGCCGGATATTCGTGTCATGCAGTCCGTTCTGATTCGAATACGTTCGTATTTCTCCATCCTCCGGGTCATACGAAAGAAGCGATCCGTCATACACGCCAAAAACCAAATTGGGAGTTTCAGCCACAATGGTTGCCTGATAATAAGCCATATAGGTTTTCCAACCGCCAGTCTGTGCCTGCAAATTCAGTGCGAGAAACAATCCGCAGCATAAAAATGCTATCTTATATATTTTGTATTGCATCTACCAATTGTTTTAACTTGTTAATTGCATCAGCCCTGTGACTGATTGTATTTTTCACATCGGCTCCCATTTCGGCAAAAGTTTCGATATAACCCTGAGGAACAAAAATAGGATCATAACCGAATCCAGCTTCACCTCTTGGTTCACGGATGATTAATCCTTCGACGGCTCCTTCCAAAAAATATTCTTTATCGCCGGCAATTAAAGCAATAACCGTACGGAAGCGAGCCGATCGTTCGGTTTGGTTCTGCATTTCGTAGAGCACTTTACGCATATTGTCCTTTGCATTTTTTGCTTCTCCTGCATAGCGAGCGGAGTAAACGCCGGGCGCATTGTGAAGCGCCGGAATTTCCAATCCGGTATCGTCGGCAAAACAATCGAAACCGTATTTTTGCTTCACATACCGGGCTTTGAGCAAGGCATTGCCTTCCAGCGTATCAGCTGTTTCAGGAATATCATCGAAACAGCCGATATCCTTAAGGGACAGGATGCAAAAAGAATCGCCCACAATATCTCTGACTTCCGATAATTTGTGCTCGTTGTTTGTAGCAAAAACCAAGTTTTGTTCCATAATAGTATTTAAACGTATTTTATATGTAAAAATTATATTATTTTTGTTCTGTAATAAAACAATCATGCAGATAAAAAATTTATTCTCCAAACGAACAGAACAATTGCAAATGGGTATCGCATGGGCGGTTTATTTTTTTGTTAATTTGATATTTTGTATCAAGTATAATACTTTTGAAGAAATTAAACCGCTGTATTTGATTGTCCTTTATCCGCTGATAGTAATAGGAATATATAAAGCTACATTTTTTACTCGTATCCAACAAAAAAATTATTTTTTCTTGTTTTTAGCTTTTGCTATTCTGTTATTTGCATTATTTTTATGGCATTACATCGACCGTTGGTCGGTGCGGGTAGATCGTTGGTCGGCTTTGGCTTTTTGGAGCGAAAATTTGAAACACGGAAGATTCCCTTATGGAACGCCTACCCATTTAGGTACGTACGCTTCACCGTTTCCCGTATGGCAATTGTTCCATTTTCCTTTTTATTTGATGGGTGATACGGCTTACGGACAATTGGTTTGCCTATTGATCTTTTTTATTGCACTTTTCATTTGGCGAACAAAAATCAATATTGGAGGGATCATCCTCTTATTAGCGTTGTCGTCCGGATTTTGGTGGGAAATAGCCGTAAGAAGCGACTTATTGTGTAACATGCTTTTACTATTTGTTTTTCTAACGGCTCAGATCTATCACTCTTCCTATTGGGATAAACATAAAATTTTAACTGCGGCAATTGTCGGACTTTTTCTTTGCACAAAATTGTTGGTTGCTATTCCACTATTTTTATACTTTTTCCCAAAATTCTTAAAATTCACTACCAAAGAAAAAATAACATTTTCGCTGACAGCCGTTGCTTGTTTCGTCATTCCTTTCCTACCTTTTCTCTTTGGCGAGCACAGCCTCTTGAAACATCCCGAATACAATCCGTTTTTTCAACAAACACGTCAGGGAAATACGCTACTTATTGTCGCGGGAGGCATTTTTTTGGCGAGCGCCGCTTTTGCTTGGCGTCGTATGAAAGATTTGTATTTTCTGGCAGGAGTGTTTTTGTTTGCGCTCATTTTAACGGTAGGTATCCGCATCGGGTTAAAAAACGGCTGGAATACCATCCTTTTCGAAGATGAATTCGATAAATCTTATTTTAATGTTTGCATCCCTTTTTTCTTGTTTGTTATACATGAAATAAGAAAAAGAAAGTTCGATTATTCAAATTACCATATCGATTATTAATGCGTTTTCAACACTCTGTGGGGAAGATCGCCGTGAGTAATCACATCGAAAGGACAAGCCCAATGTTCTTCCAACCAATCGGCATCCACATCCGTACCGGAATGGTAATGAAGAGTTTCATTTACACAAGCAATATTCTTCACGGTTGAAATAACTGTTCCGATATCGTGAGACACCAGCACAATCGCCGTTTTTTGATTGATTTCCTTCAACAAGTCGTAAAAATGCAATTCAAAACGCTTATCGACATAAGAATTAGGTTCATCCAAAATCAACAGTTCCGGATCATTAATAACCGCCCGTGCAAGCAAAGTGCGCTGCAATTGTCCTCCCGACAACTCACCGATGGCTTTACCCGCTACGTTTTCAATATCCATTCGCAGGATCATTTCTCGGGTTTTGGCTTTCCGGGCGGAACGGCTCAGATTTTTTTCGGAAATCAAACCCGATTCTACTACTTCCGAAACTACAACAGGAAATTTATGATCGATTCCATGGGTTTGAGGCATATAACCCATTCGTCTTTTTAACAGTTCATCTGCATAAATTATCTTCCCTGAAGACGGTTTAAGTAATCCCAGAACGGTTTTAATCAAGGTTGTCTTTCCTCCGCCGTTCGGACCGATTATTCCCAAAAAATCCTGCTCGAAAATCTGCAAGTCGATTGCTTTCAGCACATCGATTCCATTATAACCGGCACACATTTTTTCTATTTCTACCAATGGTTTACTCATCCGATAAAGCTTGAGCTATGTGTAACATTTCTTTTCCCCAATCGTACGATAAGGGATTTATCACTATTAGCCGGCAGCCGATTTGCTTGGCAACCGATTCCGCATTCTTTTGATCAAATTCCTGTTGAACAAAAACGATTTTAATCCCCTTTTCTTTCGCTGTTTCCATGAGGGTCTTCAATTGTTCCGGCGAAGGTTCTTTCCCGTCGGCTTCAATGCTATATTGCGTCAATCCGTAATCCCGTGCAAAATACGTCAAAGCAGGATGATAAATGATAAAAGCTTTTTGTGAAGAATTTTGCAACAATCGGGTAATGCTATCGTCAATAACATTTACTTGCTCAAGCAAATGTTGCAAATTAACGGCGTACCGGCTTTCGTTTTCCGGATCAATCGTTACTAAAGCTGCATACATGTTCTGAACAATCCGGCGAACCGCTTTGGGAGAATTCCATGTATGCGGGTCAATGCCTCCTTCATGAGCATGCTCGGACGTAATCAGAGAAATCCCCTGACTATTGTCAAAGAAAGGAATTTTCGGATAATTTTGTTTGAGTTTATCCAGCCAAACTTCTTCAAAGCCAATGTGACCGATACAAAAATAGGCTTTCGAACGAGCAAGTTTTGCCATCTGAGCAGGAGTAGGATCATAAGTTTCCGGACTGGTACCTGCTGGCACCATACATTCGACACAGAAAAGCGAGTCCGCCAACTGCTCAACAAAATACCGCTGCGGTTCAATCGTAACGGTCAGAATATTTTCTTGCTGTACTTTATTTGAACAAGCCAGCAATAATCCAACCAACCATCCTGTTAGAAAAAATTTTCGCATTATAGAACTATCTTTTGAATGAAATTAGCGCCTTTGATTATATAGATTCCCGGTTCAAGCGAGTGGACATCTATTTCTTTATCGGTTCCTACTGTACCTGTTTTCCGAAGCCTTTGTATTTTTATCGTATAGATTTTAGAAGCAGGAATATTAATTCCTTTTATTATATTCCCTGAAATATAGTTATTCATATCATTTTCAATCAAAGGATTACCTGTATTTTCATAATTAGCGGTATATACTTGACCGTTAATTGTAAAATACAATTCTCCTCCTTTATTCCAAGAGGCGTATTCAGCTTCCAAATCATATTTTCCTTCTTCCAAGTAAACATTAAACGTTACTTGTGAGCGTTGGTAAAACCAATAATACAAAGCATAAGGGATATAATTCTTAAACACAGAATAAGTGGTCGCTTGATACGGAGTTAAACGAACCTGATTATTCCGCAATGAGAAACTGTCTGCCTGATTCGGTATTTGCTGAAAATGCAGATCAATCGCCGCATAGTAGGGATTGGGACATTCGTCCGGTAAAGAAAGAACAAGGTTATCGTTTTCCATTTGGACAGGTACAGGTTCCTTTGAATCGAACAGGGTAGCGCTGACCGGCAAATTAGTAACGCCATTCAGAACAACTTCTTTTTCAGGCCAATAAGCAGAAGAAACATGCAAGTACCAGTGAACGCTTCCATCAGAATCCGTTTTTTGTGTAACATATCCATATTCAAAAGGATGAAGCAAAGCGTTCGGATCGGAACCATAGATGGTCTCTTTATATGCTTTCATCCAATCGCCTACTTCTTTCAAAACTTCAATTGCAGGTTCAGGAATAATTCCATGCCGGTCGGGACCCATATTCAAAAGATAGTTCCCGCCTTTGCTAACGATTTCCAATAACCGGCTGATTTCATAATAACTTGTTTTCCATCTGTTTTTGTTCCATGGCGTTACACTATCCGGTTCATATTCAAATCCCCAGGAACCATTCATGGAAGCGCAAGCTTCCCACGCCCTGTTGTCGGAATAACCGTTATAAGGAATGTTAGGAGTATTGAAATCTCCGTTGAAGCCGGTAAACAAGCGATCGTTACAAATAATTTTGTTTCCGACAGGGGAATTCAAAAGAGCATCTAATATTTGCCGGCTTATTTCCGTATTAGAATTTTGTACATCCGGATAATCAAACCAGAATATATCAATATCGTAGTTGGAAGTTAGTTCTTGTATCTGTGGGATAACTATGGCATTGACATAATTTTCCACTTGCTCTGACGAATACGTTCCACCGTTTAATTCGGGAATGCTACCCATACCTCCTTCCTGCATCCAATCAATATTTTGAGAATAGTAAAATCCTATTTTCAAACCGGCGGCATGCGCTTCCGCAACCAAATCTTTCAACAAATCCCTTCGGGCGGCAGAAGCATCGACAGCATTCCAGTCGGTATATTGGGTTTTGAATAAGCAGAAACCGTCATGATGTTTTGCCGTGATGACAATGTATTTCATTCCTGCATTTTTAGCAATTTCCACCCATTTTTTCGGATCATAATCTTTTGCATCAAATTCTTCGGCAGCCTCCCTGTAAACGACTCGGGGTATTTTTGCATTACTCATAATCCATTCGGAAGGCGTCCCGTACACCGTTTATCATAGAGAACCGAATCGCCATTGACGTCTATGCCATTATAAATATTTCCATATACGGAATACACGCCCCAATGAATAAACATTCCGAAATGGGCGTCTCGCCACCACGCCATTTTATCCGTTTGAGAAAACGACGGATTGTAGCAAGTAAAGAAGACGTACGCCAGGAGAATTCTTATGAATAAATTTTTCATGCCTATATAATTATCTTCTGTTTTATTTCGTTGATTACCACAATATAAATTCCTTTTTTCAAAGAGAAACGATTAGTACCTGCAGGAATAGTTTGAGAAAGAAGAACTCTGCCAAACAAATCATAAACAGATAAATGGCTATTGCAAGTCGTTTTTGTATACAATGCATTATCTTGTGAAAAAATAAAGGAATCGGAAGAAACTTTCGGAACACCCGTAAGGAGACCGGTTTGCTTGTAAAGAGCGATTCCGGAAAGCGCCGGAAATAAGCGGGACGATTCCACAGTAAAACGAATATGTTTGGCGCCGACCGGGTTGAATCGGAGAATACGTTTATAGCCTACAGTCGTGCCTCTCGTTATTTCCTTCCAAGCATTCTCATTTTCATCTTCATATTCCAATTTGAAACTTTCGATTCGCTGCCCAACTCTGATATCTTCCTGTAATTGCAATAAATCAAAAGTAACCGCTTCAGATAAAGTATATTCGAGAACCAAAGCATTGCCAATTAGTCCTTGTCTTGCAGTATTTTCGTATAAAGAGACGGAAGCATTGGCTAAAAGATTGACGGGAAAAGTATTGGTAAATATATTTCTGAATCCTGCCAACGATTCGATATCTTTATCGTTTATTAATCCCCGTGTATCGGGAGGAATATTCAATAATAAAACCCCATTCCTGCCTACGGAACTGCAATAGATATCAAAAAGTTTGTCCGGTGTTGATACCTGATTATCTTCTTCCTGATGATAAAACCAGCCAGGGCGAATGGATACGTCCGCTTCAACCGGATACCACACTAAGGAAGGCTCCTGCATGATGTTATCCAATGTCCCAGGTGAACTGCTTTCAAGAATAAAAGCTTTTTCTTCAGGTGATTGCCCGTCCAATTCAGCACAATTCTTAATAGTTGCAGCCCGAAGACTCCATTCTGTTTCCTTTCCGTAACCTGTTTCCGTGCCTACCCATCGAACATCAGGACCGGCAATAGCAATCACGGCGTCGGGCTGTAGTTTTCTTATTGTTGCAAACCAGCGGGCTTCATCGTAAACTTGAACCTTACCATTAGGTCCTTCTCCGTTTGCTCCATCAAACCAGACTTCATTGATTTTGCCATAGTTGGTTAATAATTCAGTCAATTGGTTCACAAAATAATCGTTGTATGCATCCGTCCCGAAATAAGGCGAATTACGATCCCAAGGAGAAAGATAAATACCCAATTTCATGTCGTATTTTTGACAAGCTTCGGACAATTCCTTTACCACATCGCCCTGTCCGTTTTTCCAAGGGCTGTTTTTGACCGAATGTTCCGTAAATCGACTCTGCCAAAGACAAAATCCATCATGATGTTTTGCAGTCAAGATCATCATCTTGAATCCGGCGTTTTTGCAAGTTACGACCCATTGTTCGGCGTCCAATTGAGAAGGATTAAACAGTTGCGGATCTTCTGTTCCATCGCCCCATTCCTTATTGGTAAAAGTATTCATTCCAAAATGGATAAAAGCGATTAATTCCATTTGCTGCCAATCGTATTGACGGAGAGAAGGCGTGAGATTCGCCGCCATTTCAATTATTTCCTGCTGTGATGAACCGGGAGGAATATGAACATAATTCACATACGAGAGTTCTTGGGCGGATAATGTTTGAAAAAGAGGAAATGACATACCCAAAAATATCAATAATTTAATTTTCATAAGCATAACATCAATAGCGAACTGTCGCCATAACTCAAAAAACGGAAATTGTTTGCTAAAGCGTAATCGTAGACTTCCCGCCATTTGCCGCCTACAAAAGCGGAAATTAGCAACAGCAAGGTGCTTTTCGGCTGATGAAAATTGGTAATCATCCCGTTGACTATTTTGAAAGAATATCCGGGAGCAATCAGAATCTGCGTATGCGTGGTCAATGATTCCAAATGATTTCGTTCCATATAGCTCAGCAAATTCTTCAATGCGCCGGAAACGGACAACGCATTAAAATCTTCATTTTGCGGATAGGGCTCCCATTGCCCAATTGTCAATTCTTCAGGACTTGCATCCGGATTCTTTTCCAGTGCAAGTCCTAAATAATACAAGCTTTCCAGCGTGCGAACCGAAGTCGTTCCGACGGCAAAAACATGCCCTTCCTTATTTATTAATTGTTCGATGGTTGCTTTTTTCACCGAAAACCATTCCGAATGCATTTCATGTCCTGCTAATGTTTTTGATTTCACCGGCTTAAATGTTCCGGCGCCTACATGTA
>Ga0123354_10019498_pt1 | contig 10652 bp, 9 predicted proteins | sample TergutLab28metaG_2_FD_97872 | JGI IMG/M metagenome (GOLD analysis project Ga0123354, IMG submission 97872) | Labiotermes labralis P4 segment gut microbial communities from Petit-Saut dam, French Guiana - Lab288 P4 | ecosystem: Host-associated > Arthropoda: Insects > Digestive system > Gut ...
AGTCCAACACCACGACACACCAACTTGCACACCACATTCTCATATACACACGAGATCCCATCTAGGTTTACTATGCAATACCACACAAAGAAGACATTAAAGCTAATATCTAACTTTCCCCGCCTGTTACAGCGCAGCACAACACATGCAGTAACATACATCTTGTTCTCCTGAAGATGGGCATAATGATGCCCGAAACATGTTGAGAAATTGTTAAAAATAAACATCTAACTGTTGCATCTTGTTGGAATGCATGGTGTTTAACTTTTAACTTCCCCCTATAATTTTGGAGCAGTGTTTTATTAACCACTAGGAAAACTTCAAATTTTTATAAAACTGCATTGCCCGTACTATTTATACAAACTTTGTGCTCATTTTTGTAAGCCCTTATTGCATGTATTGGTTTTGGGCTCCAACAAGAATCTTGCAAGCATATGTTGCAGTTTATAATTAATAGGTAATACAGCATCTATGTACAAAATTCGGAATATCTCCTAAATTCATGCTTCTGTCGTGATATGCCTGCAGGAAATGGAATAGTGTGGTGTTAGATTGTCCTCCAACTGATGGGGAAAAACACATGCATTATTGTGATTTTATAAGGCAACAAATGTAGGAACATACACTAATGAAGACATTAATAATCAAAGCCAAGAAAATGTCGAATCTCTTCTTGGATTCAAACATGTCTGTGTAATGTTTTAAGTTGCAAACTCTTTCAGTTTCTTATAGTTTCTGATGCCAGCATTAAACTGAACACAAATAATCGCATTTTTGAAGTGTAATATACAGCCTACATGCTATATCACTACTAATGATAATAAACAATAATCAGAGTGGCTAAAATATCACATGCAGATTATGGAGTTCTTTGATGTGATGTTGTGTACATACTCTGATGCATATGTATGAAACTACTCAGCATTATATCCCACAGTTTTCACACTTACTGCTGTGAGGACCTGAGATTTATCATTCTCAACTCTAACCCATGATACAAATACAACACAATGCCACGTTCTTGTGAATGTACACATCTAAATACACAAAGTTCAGTTTCCATATCAATTATTAATTTATGCTCTTGACATACAGGATTCTGAATATAGAATAGTGTTTTTTACTTCATGTATGCTGTGGCACAAACATACTTATTCATACAGTATACTATGAATAATTGCAATACTTTCAAATCTTTGTAACTGAAGGCAATTCAACACCAAGCAATCCATAGCTGTGTGTGTGTGTGTGTGTGTGTGTGTGTGTGTGTGTGTGTGCAAGTCGGTGCAATGTTCCCCCTACAAATCTAGAAGCACCTGCTTGGTATTTGCAAATTATCAAAGACAAACGTGCTGAATAGACCATTAAAAACCTGATGTTTAGTGCAATGTTACAGACCGCAATGCATAACTAAGGTTTTAATTTTGTGGTCCTGACAAAGCTGCTTTGTACACTTATACATCCATTATATACACACACACACAGTATATTTATAATATAGCACTACATACACATACGAATGTTTATACATATATGCACCCACACTGAAAGCCACTCCACCTCTTGTGTCCACTGTCTGACTACATGCCTGGTGCAAGTTCTGTACACTGCTCAGATTCACTTCACAGCCCACAACATAAAACAGGACAGGTACACACACAGTAGACTTAACGGGAAGAAATATACAAAGGTATTATCAACTAAAGCAGAGATACCTATTTGTAAGCCTATGCACAGATAGTAGGATAACATTAAAACACATCCTATAGAAATGGATGTGCAAATGTAGACTGTATTCATCCGCACCAGTAATGGAGTACTGTGAACAAAGAAAAATTATCACATTCCACGAAATAAGAGGACTTTCCTGAGAAACTATATAACTGTTAGGAATGCTCCATGTATTTAGATACAAAAGGATCTTTCTAAACACAATCAGTTGCAAAACATTATTTATATTGGCCATTCCTCTTACATATATGTACAGTTTAGTACTTAAACATCATTTGCACCATGTCATGTAAATTATACACAGTCTCAGATTTATCTGTTCCTTACAATTAATTGCACACTTCATGGAGCATGGGCACAGTGGCAGACAGCACGGCACTCATCACTGTTTCAGTTTGCTGTGAGTTGGTGTCCATGTATTGTATTTAAACATATTTAAGTTAACATTATGTTTTTACTTGTGATATTTAATGACAGTAATAAAAAGTTTTATCTCAATATGCTGCATGACATATTAGGTTTTTACTCACAGTATCTAATGAAGGGCCTCTAACAAAAATCAGTACCAGGAGTATTTCCTGGGGGTAAAGGCGGACGGTGCATAAGGCAGGCAACCTACCACCATCCTGTGCCATTGTCACGAAATCTGGGAGCCTTAACTTCCTGGAACCCTCTGGGCCACTCCGGGCCTGTAACGGAACTGCTTTATCTTTATCTAATGAAGGAGCTGGAAATGTTTTCCTTCATTTTATTGGTAACTGACTTTCCTTAAAACTGTCTTCTGTGAAAGGATTATACATACTATCCAGTTTATTCTTTAATAGGTCTAAAGTAAAAAACTGCAAGAGCACAGATCCAGCAAAAAATGTGGGGAACACGCACACCTGCTTATTATTTTGCCACCAAACATTCTCAAAACAATGCACAGCACTGTTTACTGTATGAGCAGTTGCACTTTCTTGCTGGAAAATAGCATGGGTTCTCTCGAAATCAGATAAGTGGTTAACACATGGTGTCAAAATGTGTGTAACAAACTGGTGTGAAAATGTAATCCCATGACAAAAAAAAATGGACCAGCACTCCTGGGTGCAATTATAGCACACCCCACACCAATCACAATGGCATGAAATGGCATTTCCAAATTTAACACAGGATTTTCTGCAGATGAATTCCTGTTATTCTGAAGAGGTCGTGCATCCACTAATATGAAACTAAGTCCCTTCCAGATAAACTGGATGTGTGCAAGGTCTTTTTCTTTTGTGTGAATCTACTACAAAAGTTCTTACAGGACTGGTGTTTGTACAAGTACACGCGATATTGCAATAGCATCTGCATTGCAACATTAAGAATGACTGACTTGATGACTGCAGACATAACAACTCCTGTGTGATGGATCAGGTTTAGGCAGCTTGTTGAGTTGGCCAGGTTCAGTATGAAATGGTAATCAACAGGAAGTAACCAACAATATGGACCAGATAAATTATGGGACCTACATCATATCGGCATATCTGCACAGGCAGGTCTTCTTGTACACCGGGATTACGTTCCAGAAAAACGTCACACAAATCAAATACAAAATTCCCATTTCAAAACAGTATATTTCTTGGTGCTTTGGAGATTGACAACCTCATCCTGTATTATGTATGACTATACCACTAGCAGACACAAGGATCTATACAGTATATGTGTAGTGTATATAAAATATAAATTTACATATTATACATATATTTCCATACAATATATTAATTTAGTTCTAATGCAATAAAAATGTACGAGACCTACATCTACACGTATAGTTTTGGTACCGTTCGTTTTGAAAGGACAGTGGCAGTCGTGCTATGCAAACACTTCATTTCTTACTTATAACTTTCTGTAATTCTGTCAGCATTATCATGAATTGTACCAAAGCTAGTATGAGCGAATCGAAAATTACAACCTACGTCAACAATTCGTTCACGGTTTTTCAAGTCGGTTTAATACGTCCAATTTTAGCAACGATTGTCTCTTGACGATTTTTCGCTTGGATTTCACTAGGTGATGTAGATTTCCGTTTCTCGCTCATTTTGGTAACACTAGACAATGCTGCTAAAGCGTGAACTACATCAGCCGCTTGATTATGTCACAAAAGTAATTAATCCATACACGTCATTGATGGCGTGCCAGTGACATGCCTTTCTGCTAGCCTGCAACACGACAAGAGCGGCCACGGATCGTGTATGCCAAATCGCGTTAAACCGAAAATTATCACGTATCTTCTATGCCAAATCCCGTCAAACCGAAACTTTTTGCGTAAATCTGAAAGGTGGTGTAAATTTTCAAGTCGCGTTAAAGCGAAATCACGTAAAACGAGACTTGTCTGTACACGAATTAGTAAGAAGTGACTTGCATGAAACACGTCAGAGTCTCAGAAAACTTGACACTCCGGTACTTAACAAGCGCGCTCACTCTCTCTCTCTCTCTCTCTCTCTCTCTCTCTCTGTGCAGTTTCTAGGGGCGTTCACAAAATTGAAAAAAGCTACTATTAGCTTCGTCATGTCTGTTTGTCCGTCCGTCTTTCGACATGGAACAACTCGGCTCCACTGGACGGATTTTTATGATTTTTTTTGTATTCGAGTATTTTTAGAAAATATGTCGAGAAAATTCAAGTTCCATCAAAATATGACACGAACAACAGGCGCTTTACACGAGGGCTTATAAACATTTATGACAATATATGGCTTAATTCTTCTCAGAATGAAAAATGTTTCAGACAAAAGTTATAGAGAAAACCAAGCCCACATTTTATGTTCAATTACTTTTTTCCCGAAAATCGCACGGTTTATGAGATAATGTGAAAAAAAAAAGATATGGTGCAGCCAGACTGGCTATAGATGAGAATATAACACGGTGCATTCGTTTTGTATGCTGGATAGCTAAGTTTACAGACATTCTCAGAATATATAATACTCCTTGTTGTTGCATGGCATCAATGGTTACGCGAACGCGCCTCAATATAACATCTATATGTACATTTTCTTGTTTCCTGCGTCGTTATAAAGGGCTTGAAAATTTAAGATGCAGCTACACCGACAAAAATGGATCCAGACTTGTAAAGCGCACCTGTGCTGATTCGTATGTAAGATTAACACTTGTATTGTAGTTGCTACATTATGACATGGATTTAATCCCCAAAAATGTCAATTTGTTATTCCTAAACAGGAAAGGAAGACAACTTGTAAACATATGACAATTTGACCATTCAAGTCTTCTGCGTTGTTATACCATGCGACTGGTAATTAATTTCTGAAATTTCGAAAGATCACAGTGCCTTCTTCTACAGGGTCAAGGAGTCCCCTCTTCTTATACTGCTTGACCCCGAAGACGTAATCAATATTATCATTTTAAATGTTGATAATTAGGTCGCTATGCCAGAGTTGTAGATCACTTAGCCGTATAGAACCTTGCCCAGGGTGCACCACTAGGAGGTGGATCTACTTTGCACCACACTACTTAATAGGACAGAGTGTGAGCGATAATTGGAGGCAAGGACAAAAATGATGGAACATTGACTTTGTTCTTTTAATATTACTATTCTTGTGACTACTTCTTATCATTAGGACTTTCGTATTTATTTTGAATGTTTTCAGTATCTATACTATAATTTTAACGTTTTACTTTTATTGGTCGCATAGGTCAATGATAAACAGTCAATGTACCTGCCATTAGGAAAATAAATAAACGTTGGTAATTGTTTACCAGTCGAAGCAGGGTATCCACCTACAAGACTCGAATCTTCAGCAAGCCTGCCTTGATAACGTAAAATTTTGTATATAATAATTTTATTAAATTAAGTAAGAGTTACATATTGTCTCTATTTCCTGCTCTTTTATGAAATGCTCTATCAGCAGAGAGTGTGAATAAGTCACTGAGTGTTTCAACGTGAGGAGTTGAAGAATTGACGCTTAGTGGCCTTGTTAGTCTCCTCGGATCCACCACTGTAACAAGACAAACCTGTGTTACGTATTTCACTCTTAGGAATCTATAACTAATTAAATCTACGAAGTAAAGTTCTCCATAAATTGTCAGCTGTTCGAAAAACAGGTCAATTTTTATGGAATTCAAATTGCATTACCACAAGGTTTCTCCAATGAATAATATCTTAAGTCACTTGACTTCAGTTCACATTCAAACATCTTACAATTTTAAGATCCCTTTTAATATTGTAAAATTATCTATGTCCGGAGTTTCAGTGGTTCCTTCCCTTTGTAACTCTAACATAAATTTGTGTGTACTTCCCTTATTCCCATAATAAACTTCTGTGAAGTTTATTGTATGTACTTATACGTCGGACAAATGTACATGTTAGGGAGCTTCATAACTTCATCATTCCTAAGCATTGTAGTAGGTTCTTTTTAGTGAAGCTTTTTTCCATGTCTTGAGCAGTACTACATCGAGAAGCAAAATTTTACTGTCATAATACAGTGAATTTTGTAGGTCATATTTATTTGCATTATGATTTTTCTCCTTCATGTTTCAACCTTAGAGGTCTTCCTAAGGGATATCGTTTTGTTTCAGTCGAAGCTAGTTCAAGAAAATAAATTATTTCGGAGCAATACTGAGCCGTGTCATGACCCAGAACACTGTGGTATTCACGTTTATGTGATTGTCATGCCAGGACAGCTCGGTTACTACAGTAATGTGGCTACGGGCTGGACGTACGAGGATTCGTGTTCGATTCCCAGTAGGGAATAATATATTTTTCTCTTCTCCAATTCTCCCAGACTGGCTCTGGTGTCCACCCAACCTGCTATAAAATATTTAGCCTGGGCTCTTTCCCCAGGGGCATAACGGCCGGAGCGTGAAGATAGCCACTTACCTCCCAAAGTTCCGAGGTTATAAATGAAAGGAGTCTACCTGAAATTGGCCATATATATTCGTGGCCTGCAATGCGACAACTTTACCGTGCTGGCTGTGTGTGTAACCCCTTTTCATCTGTTGAAACAACTGCTTGGACTTCTAATCATGATTATATTATCATTTTTTATCATCATCAGTAACAGCAGTAGCACTGACATTAAAAGAACACTGTAAACTTCACCCAATTCAACCCTACAGTTACCCCTAGCCATATCTAGCCAAAACAGTACTGCCTACTTGGAATTCTGCCCTCTATTCCAACAGCAGAGACAGTTTCTGCACAGTCACTCCGTGACATTTCTTCCATTGAAGTTTTCTGACTGCAGCTGTACACGCATTGCTCATATTTACTGTCTGTTAGGTACATTTGGTCTATCCCATCTCCTCCACTGGATCATCCAGTGTGTGGTGAGCGTTCGCAAAATTGCGATAAGCGACTATGGCTTCGTCATTTATGTCTGTCCGTCAGTTTATCTCTCCGCGTGGAACGCCTCGGCTCCCACTGGACGGTTTTTCATGAAATTTTATGTTTGAGTATTTTAGAAAATCTGTGGAGAAAATTCAAGTTTCATGAAAATTTGACAAAAATAACAGGTACTCTACATGAAGAGCAATGCACATTTTTTATCTCATCTCGCTCATTTCTTCTTAGAATGAGAAATATTTCCGGCAAAATTGTAGAGAAAATCGAAACACACATTTTATATATAATAACGTTTTTTAAAACCGTGCCGTATATGAGATAATGCGGAAAAATACTGCATAGCCGGACAGGCCACAGATGACAACATGCCGCATACGCATTGCATGTTGGATACCCAAGTCTACAAACAGACACTCAGAATATGTAATACTTATTGCTTTTCCACTGCAACAATGGTTGCACGAACGTGTCTCTATGTTACGTTATAGGTATATTGCCATAACACCAGTGTGTGTGTTGGCCCGATCTGATCGGAGGAGCGTCCGAGTCTTCGGACCCAAATCGCGTTCGGAAAAGGTCTCACTGCACTTTGCTACTCATATTAAGTGGCGTGGAACTATTTCACGAACACACGCAAGCCTTTGTTGACGTTCGTAGCCATACGTACTGATATACTCTATCATTCAAAATTTGCTTTCACTTACCGCTTAGCCTTCTCAGATGCGCCACATCCAGTTCTCTTGACGGTACAACTGGCTTAGGACTGCCTCCTTCATACAGCCCTCTGTGTCCTAGGTAAGGGGATACAACCCTGGCAACCAGGGACTCCAACTTCAGACGCTTCTCACTCGGAGGGTAGCACTCCAGTACACTCTGCAAGACACAGATTCTGGATACACACAAGCAATCAGTTTTATTCATGAAGTACATTGGCTGCTATGTGTAACGCTTGTTTTCACTTTTCAGAAAGTCTGCACACAGCTCACACAGTGAATGGTTTTCAAGATAAACAGCGGCTGTTTCACTAAACGGCATTAACAAATTGTGTTCTTTGTAATGCAATGCAGTGTGATTACTGAGAAGTTAACATTGCATTTATATGCAGGCCCTTATTTAAATAAACGTTATTATTCACTTCCTCGCGTGGATATGTATGCAGGTCTACATCTTTACACAGTATATTTTATCGTCGGACTGCTCGCCGTAAAGCGGACGACATCATTGCTGCAGAGCAACTGATAATGCCGCTAGCACTGTGGTGCTCAGTTCTGTGGTAACAGATAGGCCTGCTCTCTGCATTTAACCTGCGAATATCATACACAGCACGCAAAGCCGGCATCATTATTAGTTGGCAGAAGCCTCTATAGTGATCAACAGTGTTATTTATTTTAGCATGATCGAATCAACTTTCGCCTAATTTGCAGTATTGTCCCGTAATTCGCTTGCAGCGACTGATAAAAACCACAAAGAACTTCGGTCAATCAGCCGGTATCTGGGCCGATATATGAACCTGATACATCCGCAAAACGGAGACGTGTACCGCGAAGCTCTGTCATTGAACTGTCAGGTCCGAATATTTTCGATTCATATATCACTGCTCATCCATATAACGTTATAGCCCATAGATGGAAAGTTTCCCACAATTATCTACTGTTTAACGATTGTCACTAAACCCAAGCGTTTTACAGCCACACGAACCACGTCTTAAAAAGCGACAAAGCAAGATAAAACAGAATTTTACCCGTAAAGTTGAACTCCCGGTGTTTGATTTTCCTGCAGGGACTTCCCCAACTTCAGCATTCCATGCCATTTACAATCTTCGTGTCCTGTTCTGTGATTTTATAAGAACCATACGGAAGGAAATTCAAACACCTTACCGACTTACTCCGCAGTTTTTCTTCATTTAGTCTTAAGAATACATGGCCGTATTGTACAGCAAATTTACAATTTTTTTGGGCGTTTAGCCCAACTTCCTCACTCAAGTATAGGAAGACAGGCATGTCTTACCATCATGTGTGTCTTCGCCTCCCTTAATAACTTTTAAAAAATCGACAGATTGTCACAAAAGATGGTATAAATATTTTTCCACTGGTGGCCATCCAAATTTATAAAGCTATTACCGATCAGAATTCTGTTGCATATAGACGGCTGTTCTTACCAGTTATAGGCACACTGATCTATCTTCATTACATTTTGATGACTAAGGAATTATAAAAAAAAATGTGGAGATTAAAATAATCGCTTATACCAGTTATTTCTAATGATCAACATGGTAGGCAAGACCCCACACTTTTTACCTCATGACAGAAAGAGACCCGAGTTCAAAGACTGGACGGTATACGAAGTTCGAAAACTGGTAATATTTATTGTAAGTGTATTATTCCATCATCAGAACACAATGTAGATTTGAGGAATCTAATTATTTAAACTGCATACTCACGATATAAGAGATAGTTAAGTTTGCTAAGTTCATTTTGAAATGAAGCCGAGAAACCAAACAGAAGCTATTCTGCAAGACCACCTTCGCTTCCATAAATATCATTTTTTATTCCCTGTCAAACAGCGTGAAATGTTGTATTTCTCTTTCCCACAATATTTTGAACCTGCTTATCCCTCTTCCGTACTACATACTACTCCGTGTTTCACCACATCCAGCGTCATTTATCTCTGCGAACGTCATTGCTTCCGTTATAGTGTACAGTTTTGTTTCCAATTACATAACAAAACAGGGAATTCCTTCCGTATTTCATTTTCTAGACAGCAGGTCTTTCTACATGCATTTCTTCAGAGTTGTTAATAGACAATAGCTATAACGATATAGACCTACGTTTGAAAGGTACCAGGTTCAGAACTCAGCTGGGTTACCGGTTAGCTGACATCAGGTTTTTGCCGTTTTGCAAATTCCTGTAGAATTCCAATTTATTTCCGAACGGGTTGTTGTGAAAATGGTGATGAACCTACGGATTCTAGAACACAAAGGGAACTTCTTCAGTAGCTAAAGAAATGTTAGCTTCTAAGAAAACGCTGTGCCCCATAGACTCAGCCAGAGCGTGGATTATATGACTTTCGCTGTGGCTAAATCCTGGCGCCATACTTCCACTCCCAATATGCTTTCATGTCGCAGTGTTTAATAAGTTCAAGGATGTCTTTAACATGATCCAGTGACAGTTCTTGTGCAGACGCTGATGAGCATTCGGTTTCCATAAACTGCCATCAATTTCTTAACTAAACGAACAACTATTAGCTTCCCTAGAATGACTGTGTTCCGTAGAGTTATGTGTACCTGCAGAACAAGAAACATCTGCCTGATTGCAGGTGGAAAACTTCCTTCTGCGTTCATTTCCTCCAAGATGGGCTCCAGACGGTTCACCAGTTTCAACAGCACATGATCACGAAACGCAAGCAGTGTGACTTGTCTGATGGACATTCTCTGATTCTGGAACAGACAAAACATGATAGCAATTCTTCTGGGTATTTCCCCGGCGTCTGGTTGTTGTTAAAAACCGACGTTTCGGAACCCTGTATCGGTTCCATCTTCAACAGGTGATGAAGTATGAATGAGGATTGAGAGAATTGACCCATATTTATATCTACATAGGGG
>Ga0123354_10019499_pt1 | contig 10651 bp, 10 predicted proteins | sample TergutLab28metaG_2_FD_97872 | JGI IMG/M metagenome (GOLD analysis project Ga0123354, IMG submission 97872) | Labiotermes labralis P4 segment gut microbial communities from Petit-Saut dam, French Guiana - Lab288 P4 | ecosystem: Host-associated > Arthropoda: Insects > Digestive system > Gut ...
AAATAACAAAAAAACAAGGCAAAAAAAAAAAAAAAAAAAAAAAAAAAAGCAGTCAGTTAAAATAAGAACCTGTGTAGTTTCAATTTTGTTATTTCATGCCACTTTTAAACATTTCAGTGTTGATAATGATTGTGTGAAGCAGCAGTGTGTAAGGTTTTTCACGATAATTAGCTGTATTTCCCACGTAACAGCAGTTAAACGAGGTTTCACATATTCTAGCTTTTAATCATACAGGTAATCTCCAAATTACGAACAGAATACATTCTGAATACCTGGTCATAATCTGAAAATATGAAATGATGTGGAATATACACGTACATCATCCAGCAGGTTGAGAGGGATTCAAATAAACAGTGTTTCTGTTGCAAAATACTAAAGACAGAATAATCTTAGCAATTGACCAACTTAATGCACAAATTCTTGTTTTATAATAAGTTTATTATATTCCTCTACATGTTTTGAGCACTGTTGTGCTCATCATCAGGAGGCCAAATTGTATTATACAGCATCTGGTATCGTCACACACTGTAGGTGGCTGCCCAGTGCACTGGACGGCCACCTACAGAGTGTGACAATACCAGATGCTGTATAATACAATTTTACCTCCTGATGATGAGCACAACTGTGCTTGAAACATGTAGAGTAATATAATAAACTTATTATAAAACAAGAATTTGTGCATTAAGTTGGTCAATTGCTAAGATTATACTAGATACTCGGTCAGCAAAACATCAAAAACTAAGGACAAAGTTTCTTCAACAGAATATAAAAAAGGCTGTTAGACAGTTGTTTAATATATTGCAGCAAAAACAAGTATAGTAGTCTGAAGTAAACTTTTTTAAATATATTGTGGTCATAATCTTGGCTGGTCATTAAGTGGGATGGTCGTAAGGCAGGGAATGGTTGTACAATGTTCTGCTATTAATACATGAAAAACGAATGCACTTAGTAAAATAAAATTTATGACAAATATTAATCTCCTACATGTTTTGGCACATGGGTGCCAACCTGAGGGAGATTAATATTTGTCATAAATTGTACATTACTAAGTAAAATTGTTGGTTGATGTAGTAATTGTAAGAATATGCATGGTATGAATAACATAAAATACGTTCTGCTATGTTACAAGAAACAAAAGGTAAATAAAGTGGACTGTGTTGCTGGCTCAACTCCTTTCTACAGCAAGAAGTAGTTTACTATGGTGTGTTGCATGTGCCCAAGTCCCACTTTCAGTCTTTGGGCCAAGTGACTGACTTTCATGTAATTTAGTATAAATGTTACATCTTTGGAGGACAACCCAAACCAAAAATTATCCCTACAATTTGTAATTACAATACAGCATATAAACAAACTCATAATGTGGAAGACACACTAAAACCTCTTAGTATGGGGTCACGGAACAATATTATGGAAATAACCTTCCAAATAAATGCAACGTTTAACACACGATGCTTCTGGAGAATGCAAACAACATGGTGGCTCCCTGAGATCTATAGTTTGCCTCTTGTGTGACGGTAATAACTAATGAATCATTGCTGCTGAGTGACAGAAATGGATCATAAACCCTACAAATTTTCTATGAAGTACAATTACAAACATATGTGTTGTGCAAAACTTTGAACTTACATCCAAAAATTTAATGTAGACAAAAAGATGTTAAGTCCTGAAAATAATGATGGTGATAATCTGTAATATATTTACAGCTGCAATAGGCAAAATCTGGCTCAATGGAATTACTGATATGATCATCAGTGCACATGTTCAACATACTAATCCTTGAACCAAATTTCATTCTATTGCTGCATAACTAATTTACATTAACTAAATATAATTAATGACACAATGTTTAGAATTAGAAATGTGTCCAGTAGGAAATTAAGGTTTATAAGTTCTGTCCACAACTACTGTTTCTATATTTACATCTACGCAAGCAGGGAGATACAAGCTGCAATTGAGTACAATAAATCAAGATTTTACTTTATAATAATACACAAATTTATTTTCTGTAGAATCAAGAAAATGATAAAGAACAAAACAATTATGCAATATGAATAGTTACAAGTAATATGTACAATAAGTTTTCTCATACAGCCATTAAACTGGGACAAATTACTGCCAGGACAGGTCTGTGCCACGGATGGGGCACTGCCCACAACCATGGCCATCATTTGCTTCAGTCCAGCCCAGCTAATTGCAGGGATAAAGACACATGATAACCAATCAAATCACAGAAAGCATCCACAAACAGTTACAACTGGTAGGAAAGCCAGTCTCAACTTAAACAAGCAGCAAGATGTTTTGAAAATGGCCATACCTTGCGGCCCACCGGGAAAATCTACTTGAGATAGCTAATAAAAACCACCATATACGTGTATCATTATTTAATCTAACAGGATGAGGTGAAAAGATTTCACAATACTGGTATCAATTCATATTGCTGCTACACAGAAAATTGCTTGAAAAAATTAACCTACACAAAAACTGTATTTTGTTTCCAGTTGTATCACATTTTCAAGATACCTTCGGACCAAACTGGTAGTGCTTCCAGTAACATATATTCCTATGTATTTTTTTATTTTATTATTTTTTGGTTTGTGAAGAATCTTCCAAGCACTTTTTTGACACAGAAAGGTAGTTAGGTAAGTTTTTTTATTTTGTTTTTGTATTTTTTTTTTGCGGCTAAGAGAAGCAGACATTGAAGAGCTGACAATCTACAGCCTCTTTCTGCCGTCTGAGTGTTCACGTGGCTCTTATTATCTGTCACCGTTGTGAGGGGACTGCATCCAGGGCACACGCAGCAGTGGGTACTGCAATATTCTTACAGATATTCACTACTCCTTGCTATTGTACACATGAATAGAATCTATGCTACAACATAACCTTTCACCAATACATGAGTGGGTTTAATGACATACATCTCCGGTTCATGTTACTATATCTCACAATGCATGGCAGAACCCACTATTGCACACAGTGTCTCAATTACAAGCCTAGTTTCCAGCTTGCTCTATGACCTATTCACAATACAAGACTCATCTTTGTGAAATATTTAAACCATAAGGCATGTAGTAAGACAGTATGATGGTGGAGATTTCAAAAGAGAGGTAGCCAGTCGACGCCAAGCTGGAGACTAAAGGCAAGTCCCACCCCTTCAACATCCAAACTTAATGTACATTACTTTGCCTTGTCTGGTTCTTTCACACATGATCATGCACTCATTCACTCATGCACACCATTTCACCACTGCTACACTTGAGAGGCTCAGTTCTACCACTGGAACAGAGTGTTTCAGCACTTAGCACGCCTGGTGGGCAGGCGTTCATCAGGTGCTCAATATTGGTTCGTCTCGCAATTTATTAGTATAATAAAATAAGAGCTCAAACACCTGGCAGCTATCTGCTGAAACTCAAGTCCACGGGAAAAAATTACACATAAAAAGTTCCCATCGGGGACTTATACAGAATTTGTACTCTTTGAATGCCTTATGATGTTCCTTCATTAATAATCTTTCTCCTTGTTGTTTTCCATGCACTGCGGGAGAATGGAGGGACACACCACGTTTTGGTTGGAGAGATCTGGGCCCGCAGACATGCTGCATAAGACATGTTGCATCACGTTCACTTTGCACTCGCAGCCGGCAATGTCTCTCAGCATACCGGTTCACATTCTTCTACAATAGTTGACAGAATTTAAAACTCTTATTATTTATTACAAGTACCACCTTTGTCTAATAATATTTTTTTAGAAAAATTATTATTTTACCTTTTTTATAATTCATTCTACCGAAACTCTTTATGGTATATTTTTTTCTTTGATAGCTTTTTGTGGCATAGGAGTTACGGAGAATTGATTTTTGACATGCTTTCCCCAAGCATTGCTTGCAGAAGAAACTCAAATCAGCTCCTGAAGAGTTGTAAACTAATGTAACCCAAGGTCACAGCATAGTCTCTCTCTTTTTTTTTTTAATCATTTTACACACTCTTTAAAAGTATCTGCACAGACGAGAAGACCGACTGTCCAGAGATCTGCCTGCTGGAATATTTCATATGACTGCTAAAGAAATTAACAAGTCAAGAAGAGTACGCATAGCGTAAAATCCTAGCATGTCTGGTCATTTAGTACCTCTAGATTTTCAGTTCTTCAGGTGGAGATAACAAAACATAAAAATCTGTTTTGTTTACTTAGTCTGAGAACTGTATGACCACCAAAACGGCATATTGGAAATAAAATTTGTTTCATATTCCTCTACAATTTTGTTAAAAATATCTTCATTCCAGTTAACATTTAGCACATTATGCTGAAGATACATGCAGAAAGATATGCAGGTCTTTGTGTATTGACTGATTTTAAACAAAATGAAAATGTGTTGATGCATGTTATTAAAACTACTGACTATTGAATTCATTTAAAATGCATTCAGCAGTTCTAGAGTTACTACCTGCAGCCAGGCAGATGGACGGACGGACAGACGGACGGACGGATGGACACAGACAGACAATGTTAAGTAAACAGAAACATTTCTGCAACTTGTCATTGCAAATAAGCCAAATATCAGTTATCATTTCATGACTCTCTAACAATCCATAAAACATATTTTAAAATCACTATCCACTGTAATCTCAAAATAAAAAACAGCAAAATAATTGTTCCTGAACAATGGTTTAGAGTCATGACCTGCAAATACTATGTTTTATATCCTTCCTTTTTAAAACAAAAATATGTACAATTTACATTAAATAATTTACACATGCAGTGAACTGCGATGCGCTAAGACTCCCCAGGCTCTTATTTATAATACAGAGGATTCTTTGCTGATGACTAGAGATGGGCTCCACAATGTTACTGGCTCTAGTAGTTATGACGGTGGCACTGCTTGGGCCGGGCAGATCTCCGACAGGCAGCGTCTTGTCCCTCTACTGCTCCCGACATCAAACGTGCCTCTCAACCTGTTAACCCACCAAGATGGAATATCAAACATCTTTAACATAGGACCAACAGACGGATCAGTTTGGTAAATCCCTATCATTTCCTTCCCTCAACTAATCAGTTATTGTGCATAAATTTACACCTTTCATTTTCAAATCTCTCAGCATGACTAAATGTCTGTGTATTTACCACCTAAACTAAAACTACCTTGAACGAATCCATTGCGAACGCAGCTTCTGACCTACTTACTAATCAAATGACAGCCACAATTAAAGAGGCACTTGTGTACACTAAACTTCATACAAAAAATAAAATATTAAACTGGAAGTCATCACTTTATCTCGAAGAAATCTACAGCGTATGTCTCTCTTCTACGGTAATGCCAGCTTTGCCTTCATATTGTTCTCACCATGGCAACAAATGAGGGTCTCGGAACCAAGTCATGATGATATAACCATATCATCCACTATAGAAAGAAATCCACTACCAAAAACTTAGGTTACATGAAATTTCTGATCATGATTTGCTGTATGATGTGTTACCACTACAGCAGTTTTGGGAATTATATTTGCCAAGATTTGAACACAAGCTGTAAGAATCACAGGTACTAATTCCTTGTCACAATACACAGGAACCCCTCCACTGAACTTCTTTTCTCTAACCATTTCTGCTACAAATACACCCACAGCATTGGCAAACAAAAGAACATTTAACAATCCACACACAAACTGCTCAGTATTCACATGTAGCATCTGTAACACACTATATTTTACTGTCATTTGCAGTGTTGTTTGTAACATTTCTGATTTAAATAACTTTGATCTTTCCAGACTCATACACAAGCCACTTCAGATTCAAGGACAGTGATTTATAGAGTCACAGCATACTGCAATCCCAGCAGACTGCCCAGACCAGCTCTGTGGCCCACCAATTCCCAATTCAACTGGAACTGTGGGCTCTTTCCACTTTAGGCAAAGTGGTCTAGGCATCAGGCTGACTATTCCACTCCAGAGGTTCACAAATTCTCCAAAAATCTAACAGAAATCTCAATATTCTAGGTGTCAGAAGGGTGGTGCCATGAAGCAAGTTCTGTACTGAGGGCCCACAAATATCAGGTGCCACCACAGGAAATTTAGTCATCTAGGCAACCTGGCATCTGGGATTTGTGCAGTCCTGACTTGCCCCCTTCTAATCCTGAGGCAGAGTACGTGCAACTCTACTTCTGGTCCCCTACTTGCCTTTATAGCATTTATGTAGACAACTTTACTCATTATTTACAGCACACTAGAACCCTCTGCCATCTGTGTGGTACTTTTGTGTATCTCAATCATGTATTAGGGGATAAATGCATTTTCAAAGTCAATACAAATGCTCTTCCAGTCTAACAACTGTGGTGGTGGTTGCTGTAGTTGACATGAGGGTGTTCTCACAACAGTAAGTGTTCAGGGACGTACACCATGCAGTCTGGTAGATATGTACTATTGTAGTTTTGGAACTTGCTGCCACCCTGATCGGGGAGACAGCAGGCTCCTCTAAATGTCGGAACACATTCTAGAAGACAGTCATCTCTGCAGCAGTAGCAGAATAGTGGGGCCTTCCACCACCCTAATACAATTGAGGGCACAAAAGAGTACTCCTAGATCTACACACAAGCTGCCCTATTCTCACAGGCAGCAACTTCCTGTTGCACAGTAGTTAAACCTGCAACTTAGAAACTAAGAGCAATCCAGTTCATGTTGTCTATTCAATGCTTTGAGCAACAACAAGCCTAAAAAAAGACATTTACATGATGACTCACCTAGATAATCTCCATCTCAGACAGGGTGAGGCGGCTGGTGCTCATGGCCACTCCACTGTCACTTGAGGTTGACTGGACACTGCTGTGGTCATCAGTGTCAGATTGGTTGCTGGTGTAACCAATCACATCAACTTCATCTGCAAAGAAAATCAGCCTTGCAACAAATCTGGATTGTGAATGACTCCAGTATTACCACTGTGCACCCAATATTGGTACAAACACAGACATCAGTGTGTTATTGTGTTATCGAAAGGTACAAATCATAGTAACTGTGAGGCATTTGGCTCCAGTAGATTTCATAAGGATAAAGCTGGATGACGCTGGGCATTTGCACAGACACCCCTCAATGTAGGCCACAGCCATGTCCTGTGAAACCAAATAAATCTAAACTAAATTGCCTATAAGCATCGAATTCTCTCTTCTCGGTCACTCTCAAGCATTAAGAAACACGCCTTCTCTCTGTTTTATAGTTATAGTGACAAGAAACGAACAATGCACATTAACACTCACCTACTGCACGGTGCATGGTTGGATGAAAGGATATGTGGGTGAAAGGGTGGAAATAATCACAGGGTTTTAGGGCAGGAAATGGTAGAGGAAATTCACCACACGTCAGGATCATTGTATTCCACAGATGTGGCACAAGCTGCAAAATGCCATGGTAGAGAAGGGAATTTCTTTGGGCAGAAAATAGCAATATTGTATTTTCAATTTATGGCAGGCGAAGTTGATAGTTATACTGCTGGAACTTTCCAAACTCACATATAATCAGACCTGCCTGTACCTAGTTTTTTTTTTTTACATGTCCCACGAAGTGTTCCACTTGGGAAGTCATGATCTGGTCCAATGTCAGAATGAGTCTGAGACATTAACCCTTGTACATCACTGGGATGTGCTGTAACCCCACTTTGGCAAACATAAAGCAGTCTGAACCATGTGATGAAGGCACTTGGAAGTGGAGATCAGCTCAGCACATTCTTAACCTCAGCACTCGACGGAGGCGATGTGCTTCACGCCCCGGTCACGTTACCCTCGGGGGAAGATTCCTCATACACTGAAAAGGGGGCTGGGTGAGCCCCACAGTCGGGCTTGACACTTTCGAGAAGAGAAAATATTTTGGCCCTGCTGGGTAATGCACCCTGGTTCCTCGGTTGTCCGGGCCGCAGGCTGGGCTACTGACTTATTAAAAAAAAAAAAAGGTAATTCCAAGATAAGTTTGCCTGCCACCGGACTCCGCCTACCTCCATCTGAAAAGCACTGTCCTAAAGCAGTCCACCGCAGCACCCCTCGTATTACTGCGTCACTTCTCATGACGTTATGTAACGAATGCAGTTACATAAAGCATAGCTGCATGTGAACGGTTCCTACACAAGACAGCAGCGTCGTGTTGGAACCCCGCCGTCCCACACGTTCGAGTATTCTGGGACTGCAGGCAGCAGAAACAAATAACTCGCCCGTCCGTCCTTACTGTACAAGTACAGTGCGACAGTGAGGGAGGTTTTTCATGCACCGGGCTGCGTGACGAGAAAAATGCTAATGCCAGTGTTGCGATTTCGGTCTCCGATACGAGGTCAAAATGTAAAATCATCCCCATATCGTTATTCTCATCCAGAATCTCCATCGTTAAATATAAAGGCCAAGCTATTTGACCGCTTAAGGTCGAAAGTTTTTTGGGATGTGTGGCCATGCGGACTGACGGACAGACACACACACACACACACACACACACACATCGCAACAGCAGTTTCATATATTCTCGCGCGTTTCGGCACCATTAATTCAGGCTCCTGCATGGGACTACGTCAGTGCTACTTCCTAACTCGCATGTTCCCACGACCGACATAACGGAAACATGCTACAGAACGGAAAATTACGGCATGGGTTGTCTCCATGACGTCCATACAACGTTAAATGGAAATCCACCGCTTTATTTAAAAGTCTGGCACAAACACAACCACGAATGAAAAAGTTGGCTAGAACTGAACCAATTACTTTTGCGAGGAATGGGAACAGGAAAAGGCTGAACTTCATATCCCAAACAAGAGAAGTCAATATTTCAGTCGCTCATCTGCACATCGTACCGTTGTAATCGTCTTTCCTTCTTTCGGGGGGTGGAGTCTGATTGAACGTCACGTAACTTGGGAATGATCATTACGTCAAACGGAGGCGTCATAAAGCCGCGCCTTTTAATTTCCCCAGTCTTTACATGTCATCCCGTTGTAAGGAACAGTAGCAATACTTTCAGCCTACTACCTGTACATTGCCTTCCTCAGTGCGTGTTTTTAGAATTGTGAGCCCGAGAATGTCATATATATATATATATATGTGTGTGTGTGTGGATCAAAACATGTCACTCTTGTAGGCAGACAAACCCTGTTGCCCAAATAAAGTTGTGTTTTGAATGACACAAATTTCGTAAATTCCCCACAATCCGTATGTAACAACAATATGGCGGACGCACGACATTATTAGGTGCGAATGACAAAAGTGCTTAATAATTATACGGTAATACATCTCAGAAAAATATGCAACTTCCGTTCTGGTTATATAATGTAGATTGTAAAATAACGATACAGCGGGAGTGAGAAGATTTTGTTTGGCCTTCGGTTTGAACACTACTTTTCAACTGCAGAAATGCATGCAAAATTCGTTACGGAGATAAGGTCGTAAGTACCCACACGTAATTAGCAAACTAAATAAACCATCAAACATTTGTCTATGCGTCTACTGAACAACACCACTTACATACCTCCCACGTTTCAACCATAAAGCGGTCATACTTAGGAAGAACACCTTACAGAACACAGGCTGTGCGACTACAAAGGTTAAAAATACTTTACGTAAGAACGCATTTAAAATTAGCAACTTGTACACACGACTGATAGCAGAATGTAAATCTTGTACGCAGACAAAAGGCGGTTTGTTGTACCAAAACCAAGGGGTGGTACACCTTTAGTATGCATAAAGAACACTAGCTACATCGCTTTTAGACGTTAAGGCGATCTCAGTAGTCGTTTGTAGTCAAGGGATGAAGCAGGCGCGTACTCAACTCTGCGCTGGTTGAACCCCCAAATTTATTTTTGAATTCGGCCCAGAAATGTCTTACATTGGCCCTGTGTGGAGGCACTGGAAGGTAATATTAGCAGAAAAAGGGGAAGTGTTTCACGACAAGAACTATGTCGTGTGGAGAAAATTATTTTCGGAAGGCGCGAAGCCTATTTACAAGCTGGCGGTCGGCAATTCAAGTCTCTTCCATGAAACCAGTAAACTCCCGGCGGATGAAGACTTCCTAGGCGATGAAGTTCTGTGACAGCTGCCATGGTTTGGAACACGAACAGTGGCACGCGGGGTACGAATATTGTCTTGGACAGTTCACTTAGTTTCTTAATTGCCGTTAATACAATGACGGTAAAAGTGTACAACAATCCCTATACATGCCTCAACAGGCTCTCACGGCACTAGGAGGTTGAGACTCACGCAATTTATAGACAACTGACACACGAAAATGGCAAGGTTGTCAGCCCCAAGCACCGGCCGCCTTTACCCTAACCCTCTCCAGGAGATACCTCCAGTATTAATTCTGTTCGAAGCTAAGTCGACCGACCCCAGGGCCATAGTGTGACCGGAAGGATTAAGTCAATAAAAAATCCCAGTGATCCCATCGGGACTCGAATCCGTGACCTTCTTGGCCTGCAGCCCAGTGAATACATCAACGGTGCATAACGTGAAACTTACACGTATGACAGAAGATACCGTTTCTACATCAACTATAAATGTGGCGACAGTTCGATATTTCAGTGAAGTTCAATCCTCCCCCAAGCTTACTAAAACACACACACACACACACACACACACATATATATATATATATATATATATATATATATATATATATATATATATATAACACATATATATAAAGTGTGA
>Ga0123354_10019500_pt1 | contig 10651 bp, 11 predicted proteins | sample TergutLab28metaG_2_FD_97872 | JGI IMG/M metagenome (GOLD analysis project Ga0123354, IMG submission 97872) | Labiotermes labralis P4 segment gut microbial communities from Petit-Saut dam, French Guiana - Lab288 P4 | ecosystem: Host-associated > Arthropoda: Insects > Digestive system > Gut ...
ATAGGCAGTTATCCGAACAGATTGCCAATGGGCGCGGGTTTACGGCTATTTCTGTCGCATGGTTGTCTAATTTGTCTCCCATTGTGATTATGCTGGTGTCCTTCCTCTTTGCTATGATGCAAAAAGGATGCTCCGTCATACAAACACAGTATAACATTCCTTCTTCTATGGCGGATATTTTACAGGGTGTCATTTTATTTTTCGTGTTAAGCTGCGAGTTCTTTACACGTTATCGCCTGGCGTTTCGTAAGGAGGCGGTAATATGAGTTTTTTTAGCCTCTTGCAGTCTTTCTTATATGCTTCAATATTGGCGGGAACACCGCTTTTATTTGGAACGATTGGTGAAATAATCCAAGAAAAATCCGGAAGCTTAAATCTGGGTGTGGAAGGTTTAATGTATGTCGGAGCGATATCCGCATATGCCGCCGCCGTCAGGTCGCAAAATCCGTGGCTTGCCCTTTGCCTGTGCTTCCTTTTTGGAATGCTCGCGGCGTTAATATTCGCCTTCTTAACGGTTACCTTACGTGCTAATCAAAACGTAACCGGATTGACTTTAACCGTTTTCGGAACAGGAATAGCCAACTTCATTGGGCAAAACATGAAATTCTCCGCGGAAGAAACGCTATCATTGTCCGATAATGTCAGAAATGCGCTGCTGCCGATAACACCCGGTAGGCTGATAGAGATTCCCGTTGTCGGAAGATTGATATTTAATCATAGCATACTCACTTATTTAGCCGTCCTCCTGGCCGTATTGGCCAGTTTGTACCTTAACCGTACCAAAAGAGGACTCAATCTGCGCGCTATTGGTGAAAACCCGGCTGCTGCAGATGCGATGGGTGTGAACGTCACGTTAAACAAATACATCCATATCATGGTGGGAGGCGGCATATGTGCCCTGGGCGGGGCTTATATCTCATTGGTCACTTGTGTTGGCAATTGGCAGCCTAATATCATATCCGGGCAAGGTTGGATTGCGGTGGCATTGGTAATTTTCGCGTCATGGAAACCATTGCGTGCCATATTGGGCAGCTTGATTTTCGGCGCGTTAAGTATTTTACGTCTGTATGTACCGTTAAGCGTTCTCGCGCTTCCGCCTTCTATTTTTTCAATGGTGCCATTTGCGGTTACTTGCGTTGTGTTAGTGGTTTCATCCATCCGTATGCGCAAAGAAAACCAACAGCCGTCCGCCTGCGGTGTCAATTACTTTAGGGAAGAAAGATAGCCCCCTCTTGCGCCTAATCGCGGATTAGACTATCCGTAAGTATGGCGTATGGTGAATCGGTATCCCCATAAATAATACGTTATGATGATCTCTCGTACGGAGTGAACGGAAGCGTTCGTCAACAAAACCGCTCCGAGTGTACCGCTGCTGCCGGCAGCGAGGAGGGGCGCCGGTTCGTTTAATAGTTGTAAAACATCGCCTTCCACCGGAACAATTTGCAGTTCAATCCTTTCTGCCGGTATCAGGCATCTGTTGGAAAGGGTTACGGCGTAAGTACGAAACGCGTATTCTTCCGCTGTGCCTGTCAATGTATTTTGAAAGAGGATTCCCGTTATCGATTCGTTTTCAAACCGTCGTTGATAATCGTAAAACTGTGCCGCATACTCCGTCGCGGGCGCGACGGACAGGGAGATGTCCTCCAACGTGATATGGGCTGTAGTGTATAAATACACACCGCATCCCACGATAATTAAAAGCAGAATGACCAGCCCCCACGCAACGCGTTTCACGACAAATGCCTCCTTTTATTATTGGGATAAAATACGGTTAATTTCTTCTATCATCTCGGTGTCTTTTAAGCTGAATTTAAACTCAACGCGTCGGGACTGCTCCATGTTCACCGTTCCGTCAGCATTATAAATGGGTGAGGAATAGCTGCGTCCCGTAGGCGATATTATTTTCTCAAGCGCGGCTCGTTGCCCCTGGCTAAGCCCCGGCATATCGTTTAGGCAGTAAGTAACTACCGCCAACGCGCGCCGTTGACTCAGTTCCAAGTTCGATAAATAAGTTCCTTGGGTGTCGGTATGGCCTTCCACGATAATTGCACCCAGATAATCACTGTACTCAGGCCTTAGCAGAACGTTTAGATATACGGGAATGAACCGGTTTAGGAGTTGCCTTCCCGATTCCTTTATATCAGCCCTATTTGTATCGAAGAAAACGGTGCTTTCCACAATGATATTGCCCGTTGTAATATCTACCGATGCTCGCAGACTCTCTTGTGAGAAAGTTTGACTTAAGTCTTGGATAATTTGTGTTCGGACGCCTAAAAAGGTGTCGAGTTTTAATTGTTGGTCATCCATCAGTTGCTGTTGTTGCAGAAGGCGAAGCGTGGAATCGTCCAGGTCCATCTGTTGAATGGTCAACAGAGCCTGGGTTTTAACCAATTCCGCTTCCTTTTCGCTTAACGCTTCAAGGCTGTCTTCTAATTCTTGTTGCTTGGTTACCAATGCGTGCTGAGTTAAAAGAAGTTCATCTTCACGCGCTTGAAGGTTCATTTGCTGCCGGTCTAACAAAACGCCTTGATCGATGAGTTCTGTCGCCTGTCGCTGGAGTTCGGTGCTCATGATATCAAATACCGTATAGTACCGGTACAAGTTATAACAAAGCAGCAGCACGAAAACCAAAAGCATGGCGGCCATCATGTCGGAATAAGAAATCCAACTGGTACCTCCGTCCGTGCGTCCGGGTTTTCGCGTATAGCGGGTGTTTCGGTTACTCATTGCCTGTGCCTTCCGCAGCGATGCCCCGGGTGCTTGGTGCTTGCTTAAAAATGTACTTTTCCAATGTTTCCTGTATGGCAGTCATCGTTTGTTGTATTTGCGAAAAGGCTATAATCAATCCGTCTCTGGTTTTCAACTCGGTCATACGCTCCAGTTCCCCCGATAGCGTTCTTAGGATATCGTGAATGCTTTCATCAAACATGGCCAAAGAACGGCTGAACCCTTCAGTGATGTTCTCTACAAACGAACCGTAACTCTCTGATAATAAACTGGCTGTATATTTGAAATGCTCCGACGCTGATTCGATGCCGCCGGCGCTCGCGTCTCCGAGATGTTTAATGCCCGTTAACATGGTTTCGCTGTAAGACGCATAGTCTTTTATATGTTTCTCAAGCTTTATTTGATGCTCATGTACCATGGTTGAAACATGTGTTTGTTGCTGTTGCGTTTGGTTCATCTTACGAAGCAGTTCAACGGATTCCGTTTCAAACATCGCTGTGTCATCCCTGTAAGCTGTCAGTTTGGCAAGGTATGTCTCAAATCGCTCGATGATTTCATTCATGCTCCCATGCAACACAGACAAATTGTCCGTCAAACCGGAAGCGGCGGATAAAGTATCTTTCAACATTTCGTTAGACGCCGCTTGATTTTGGTTCAATGCGGTCATTGTTTGGCCTAATTCTAAAAATTGCCCGTTAAGCGCTGTGTTCATTTTATTAATGAATTGTGTGACGATGCGGTTTATACCATCCAATTGTTCACGGGTTGCTGCGTTGATGAAACGATCCATGGAGGCGGTGACAGGCGACATCGAGCGGGCGATGGCGCCTTCTACGCTAACGGCAACTTGGGCGCTTACGTCATTTGACAAGCCGGTTAAAACCATGTACCTGTCCTGATTCTGGCATAGCATCTGTACGGAATCTTCCGGCGCTCGTCTTAGCGCTACCTGTGAGAACACATCGCAGAAAGCATCCAACGCCTTGAAGGCACGGCCTGATGCGATGCGGTACAAAATATTAAATACAATGGAACAGGTAATACCCGCAATGGAAGTCGCAAAAGCGTATTGCATGCCGGATAAAAGCGTTGGTATCGCATCGATTAAGGCGGCGGTATCGGCGAAATCCAGCTTTTCCATACCGCTCATTAATCCTATAAAAGTACCCAGTATCCCAAGTGATGTTAATAACCCGGGAATGAGTTCCGCGAACGGGCCGCTTCCGGGACGGTAAACAACGGTATCATCGTTAATGTAATCGTCTACATTATGGGATAATCCCCGATAAGTTAACTGTTCCGAGTTGAGCAGGAATCTATGCCAATGCGATTGAAGTTTCTTACCTAAAAAAAGGGGGTTTTGCCAATCCGCACCATTACTGCCGGAGGGAGCTTTTTTTATTAGCTTTTTTGTTCCTTTCTTAACGAGCGTTCCGGTTCGCATAACCGGCAGAACGCATCGCAGGAGACCGGTTGCAAAAATGAGCCCGATCATCACATAAACCGAACTATCCAAAACATTGGGCAGAAGCGTTACGACCGTGTCTAAAAAGGGCATACACTTCACCACCGATCATGAACTGTGCTTCATTATATTACATTTATATGAATATGTAAAATAATTTCATAACAACTGTGTCATTCCATAAGATAACTATTATTTTTCTTGTCATATATCGACTTGTTTAAAATCGTTTTTTTTGATATGCTGACGATGCTGTATGCAGATTTTTCAAGGTTACGCAGCTGCAGTAAAGGTCTTTAAACAAGAGGTGAACGCATGCGCCTTCAAAAATATTTAGCCGATTGCGGTGTCGCGTCACGTCGCGGTTCAGAGAGTATCATCGCCGAAGGGCGTGTTACGTTAAATGACATGACTGTATCCGAAATGGGTGTACAGGTTCATCCCGGCGATAAGATATGCGTTGACGGATTACCGGTAACACCTGTAAAAGAAAAACACTATCTAATGTATTATAAACCGTTAGGAGAGGTGACGACGGTATTCGATCCGGAGGGACGCCCAACGGTTATGGATAAATTCCGCGATTATCCTGTTCGTCTTTTTCCCGTGGGAAGGTTGGATTATGATAGCGAAGGGTTACTGTTGCTGACCAACGATGGGGAGTTGACACGTCATCTGCTGCACCCCAGCAGGCACGTACAAAAGACTTATATGGCCAAGGTTTCCAAGCAATTATCCGATCAAGCGCTGGACAAGCTCCGTACCGGTGTTATCATTGACGGACGCATGACATCGCCTGCCAAAGTCTTTGTTACACAGCGGGCGCCTTTTTATACCTCTGTTCTCATTACGGTACACGAAGGAAGAAACCGGCAGATTCGTAAAATGATTGAGTCGGTTGGCCATACGGTAGTATCGCTTCGTAGAGTGGGTTTCGGTCCGCTCAAACTGGGTGATCTGCTGCGTGGAACATGGCGGTCCTTATCAGAACAGGAAGTGAAGACGCTCAAGACGATGGGCGGCTCCTCCGAGCGCGTTCAGCGTTTATAGAACTTGCAGCGACGGCTTCTGCGATTGAGTTTTCCGTGCCCGTGCGTTACAATAACCACGGTGTTCAAAGCTGTTTAACCATGATAAGGAAGTGCCTGCCGTTTGCATGTTGCTTTAATAACTCCGGAGATACCGCAAAACACCGGTAACATCGCTCGTACTTGCGCTGCTACCGGCACAAAGCTCCACTTGGTGGGGCCGTTAGGCTTTATCCTAAATGATAAACGCGCTAAACGCGCCGGGCTCGATTATTGGCAAATGGCAGATATCACTGTTCATGACGATTTAGAAACGTTTTTATCGGCACGCGCAAATGATCGGCTTTTTTATTTATCGACGAAAGCGGAAATTGGTTATCACCAGGTGACCTATCACGAGGATGACTTTCTTGTCTTTGGCTGTGAAACGCGGGGGCTGCCGGAGAATCTGCTTAATAAATACTATGACCGATGCATACGCATACCCATGCTGCCGGGCGCAAGATCCTTAAACCTTTCTAATGCCGTGGCGATTGTCCTTTTTGAAGCGCTGCGACAGATGGCTTTCCCTGGCCTGCTGCGGGAGGGCGCTTTAACAGGGCGTCCTGAAGCGGAAGCGCGTTGGCTGGATTGGGTATAGCTTAACCTATACACATGGTTTGAGTAATGAAGGGGGCTGAACAATGGCGCGCCGTGAAGACTTTCAAGACGACGAGTATTATACGTATCCTGTCTATGAACAGGAAGACGATATGTATTCCGATGATGATTACTTAGTATATGATGAAGAGGATGACTGGGATATTCCGCCGGAGGAAAAAAGACTTCGCCGAATCGGACGGTTTAAGGTTGCGGCGGGCTTGTTCAATTTTACATCACTCATCGTCGGGCTGCTCGTTTCCTTCGCCATGTTAGCGCTCATCCTAAGCTTGGTTAACTGGGTGGTTGCGGATATGAACCAAACGTTAAGTTTCTTCGGAAGCCGATAAAAATGAGCGCCTTACACGCAGACGCAAGATGGGATGCTTGGCATCAAGCACTGCTTAAATGTAACGCATGTACTTTGTGTCAAAGCGCTACGCGAAAGGTACCGGGGCAAGGCAGCCAAACCGCTCCGCTGATGCTCATCGGTGAGGGGCCCGGCGCTGCCGAAGACCGCGAGGGGTTAGCGTTTGTTGGACCCGCGGGTCAGCTTTTAACACGTATGCTCATGGCAATCAACCTTCCGCGCGAACGCGTCTATATCTGTAATATAGTAAAATGCCGCCCTCCCGGAAACCGTACTCCCTCGCAAGAAGAGGCGAACGCATGCCTTCCGTTTTTACGCGCCCAGGTAGCGATGCTGCGCCCGCGTGTTATTCTGCTGTTAGGAGCGACTGCCGCCATCCATACATTGGGAGGCGAGGTTCGCGTTACAAGGGATAGGGGAAAGTGGGTTGAGCGTAAAGGCGTCTTGATGATGCTGACTTATCATCCCTCCGCGTTGCTGCGTGACGTAAGTAAGAAACGAGAAGCATGGGAGGACATGCAGGCGCTGCGCGATAAATTGATGACACTATCTCTTTATGAAGATATCTATAGTCATGAGGCCGGAAGCATATGAACAGAGAGCTTCAACATGTGAATGAAGATTGCGCGCGGATGGTTGCGTCACGCTGGCCTCATTTGGCGGGACATATCGTGTATGGAACGGGTTGTGAAGCAAACCCGTTAATGATGCTGGTGGGGGAAGCCCCGGGTAAGAAGGAAGAGGTGCTCGGGAAGCCTTTCGTGGGAAGCGCCGGAAGGCAGCTCGACTTTTTCATAAAAAACGTCGGCGTTCCTAGAGAAACACTCTATATTTCGAATACCGTAAAAATTAGGCCAACGCGCTTATCGGTATCCGGGAACCATATCAACAGGACACCTTCCGCTGATGAGATTGACGCCTTTATACCTTATTTAAACAGAGAAATTGCAGCCGTATGCCCGCGTATGCTGGTCACATTAGGGGGTGTTGCGTTAAAAGCGCTTCTTCGGGAAGATAAAACAATAGGTACGGGACATGGGCACCTTTATAAAGCGCAGATATCTCCTATACTTTGTCTGCCGCTTTTTGCGTTGTACCACCCCGCTGCCGTCATTTATAAACGAAGTTTAATGGCGGCGTATCTGGCGGATCTGGATAAACTTGCCATGGAGGTTAAAGATTTATAGCTTTATTTCCACGTCGCGCCAAAGCCCTTCACGCACCAGGCGCTGTTGCGGGGTGTGATAACCAATAACTCGTCCGCGCCCTCAGGCGCGTTCTCCAAAAAGCGCATATTGCCCTCTTTAAATGGCGTGTGCGGATCGTATAAAAAGAGGTAATGCCTGATGGTGTCCTTTTGATTCCCCTCGATGGTTTCAATCAAGTAACGCCCGTCTGCCTGCAGTTCAGTGCTGTATACGATTCCCACATGCATTTCCCATAAGCCCGATCTGCTGGCATATATAATCGAATATCCGGGACGAGGCAGCGCGCTGACCCTGCCGGCAGTCTCAAACGCTTTAAACAGCTGCGGAATCCGCGCCACCCTAATGTGAAATATCTCCTCTTCGGGCATTGGAAAAATTTCCTTAAAGCGGTACAGCGCAATATCCTGTTGCGCCATGCACCAGGCAATGAACACATTACACCAGCCCACCTCGTTACCGGCTCCGTAATACCAGCGTGTGTACGTGTTAGAGCGCTTCAGGCGTTTCCCACCCACCTCCGTATACGCGTCATATGCCGTTTCCAGCATGCGCTGGATTACTTCCGGTGTTTCCTTGTATAAAAGCTGCTCTTCCTGTCCGTAAGCCTCCCATGCGCTTTTGGTTATAAGCCGTCTATCATCCGCTCGTGCGGACGGCGCGAGGCATATTAGCAATGCGCAGACGATAATTCCTATCTTTTTCCCCATCGTTTTTAGCATTTATTCCGCTCCATTCAAGCAAAAAAGTGATGATACTCAAAGAATTAAGCGATACAAAATCGTTGAGTTGCTGGGATATGTTATAGAATATTATAGAATGATTAAAGGAGTTCTACAAGTATACTGATCAATTAATCGTTTCTAGTATGAAATGTTTTATCTCAGTTTATCTAGATATTCTAAAATATGTTGTTGAATAGAATATAATCATCTACTTTAAGTATATCCCCATCATAAACCCCATTTTACCATCTACAATCACATGTGCCCATTCATCATTGAAACCCATCAGGACAACCTTTGTTCCGTTTGAATAAACTCCCAAAGAACTGGATGTCGTTGATGGTTTCTCGCGTAAATTAAGGTTTGCAGCTGTATTTGGATTACTGACTTTCATAATAGGCATTGCAGATTTTATACTACTAAGCGAACTTCCCGGAGTATCTGCTAATTCTAGATATTGTTTTTTCATGTATCCCGTCAAAGACCCGATCTTTACAGGTATCCAATCGCCTACAGGTTGCCCTGCATTCGTCAACCGAACTCCATTGTAGTACTTTCCCAAGGATTTAGCATCATCACGAGGTTCCGACCGTAGATGCAGTCTGTCAGCTGCGTTAGAGTTATGTACGACAGCAATAACGGTACTGTAATCAGTGGGGGATATAGGCCAGCTTGCCACGTGATGTGCGCCGACAGGACCACCCCATGAACCGTTCAAACCTCCTGTCGCAGCGTTACCCGTGTTCCCTGTGTTATCATTTATGCTGCCAGAACCACTTCCGGCAGCTTCGAATGACAATTTTGGGTTAAGGTACACTGTCATCATGAAACCTGCCTTCCTTTCAACCATAACATGGCACCACAGCGCGGATATTCCAAGGACCTGAACAGTAGTGCCGTTATCATATAACCCGAGTGAATCAGAGCTCTGAGACGGTCTTTCGCGTAGGTGCAGACGACCTACTGTAGTTTTCACTGTTACTGTAGGGATTGTAATTGTGACAGTATCATTCCAAGCATTGATTAAAAGAAACTTGCTTTCCATATAACCTTGAAGGTAACCGATTTGAACTTTTACCCAGCCGTTTTGAACACCGGAGAGCATTATAACAACCGTTCCGTTGTAGTATTTTCCCAGTGTCACCGCGTTCGTTTGAGGTTTTTCGCGAAGATTTAATCGATCGTTCGAGTTCGGGTTGTTCACAATTGCCGGCGCGTCTGACGGTACGTAACCGGTGTGCTCTCGAATACGTACATGCCACCAGTTTTCCATGATTCCAAGCACTTCGATATTTTCTAAACCAAATGTTCTGAAATCATTCTGATTTGCGCGTGGGGAATTATAGAGATTCCAGCCTGATGAAGTCGATTGATATAAAGGCAATTCAAGTTTTACTTTTGCACAATCATCACCAAACGCAAGAAACTGCGTTTGCATATACCCTTCAGCACCACCGACATCTCCGCCGATGTATACTTTTGTCCAGCCGCCTGTATTGTCTTCCAAAACTGACACAGGTGTTCCATTATAATATTTTCCCAAAGATGCTGCGTCTGTGCGGGGTTCGGAACGTAGATGTAAACGATCTGCCGGATCGGGATTATTAACTACACATATAAGTGGCGCATCAGCCTTCGTTGGCATTACGAATAAACCGACAAATAAGCATAACAGCAGTAGTGTTGACAGTAACTGTTTCATATTGAAACCTCCCTCATAATTAAAGCGCTATCTATGAGATAACTGCGCCACAGTAATTAGACGAATCATCATTGAATAATTTCGCTTGTAGGCATTTTTAGATCATCGCATACGGCATATTGTGTCAAGATTGATTAGCTATACTGTATATAGGGTTTCTGTCTAGAAAATCGAGGACAAGCGAAATCATTCTCATTCGGTTTTCTTGCAATTTATCGAGAGGAACCCTATACTTTTCAAGCGACAAACTTAGTTTATAGTGTCTGTTGAGCGAGTATAAAAAGGAAACGGACAGGGATAAGGCGAACTAGTAAGCGGGTACCTTTGTTTATATACGGTTTAGTTACAACGAAGGGAGGGAATCGGATGCTAAGCACTTATCTGCCAATTATCATTTGTTTTTTAGCGGGCATCGGATTGATTATCGCGGAGGTGTTCCTGCCGGGATTTGGCCTCCCGGGGATTTCCGGCATCATTCTGTCTATTGTCAGCATCGTCATCGCCTGGAATGCGTATGGTAGCCTGGCCGGGCTCGGCATGACCGCCGTGGTCATAGCCGTCATAGGTTCAGCTGTCGTTTTCATGCTCAGATCGGCCTCAAAAGGCAGGCTTTCCAAGAGCGGGTTTATATTAAAAGAAGCTGAAACAGTCGAAAACGGGTATCGCGCGGCGGAGATTGGAGCTGCTGTGCCGGGTATGGAAGGCATTGCGTCTACCGTTTTAAGGCCCACCGGTATTGCCGTATTCGGAGAGGAACGCTTAAATGTCATGACAGACGGAGATTTTATTA
>Ga0123354_10019501_pt1 | contig 10651 bp, 3 predicted proteins | sample TergutLab28metaG_2_FD_97872 | JGI IMG/M metagenome (GOLD analysis project Ga0123354, IMG submission 97872) | Labiotermes labralis P4 segment gut microbial communities from Petit-Saut dam, French Guiana - Lab288 P4 | ecosystem: Host-associated > Arthropoda: Insects > Digestive system > Gut ...
ACAAATGAACAAAGAAACAAAATTAAGAATTCACAACATTACAGCTAAAGCGGCATTGAAATTTGGAAGTGAAGCTTGGATACTGAAGAAAAGAGAGGAACAACGTTTAGAAGCAGCACAGACGAAATTTTTGAGACACTTACTTGGAATAACAAAAGTAGATAAAGAAAAGAATCAGTGTATTAGGGGAAAAATGGGAGCACAGAACATAGTAAAGGAAATAAAACAGTACCAGAAAAAGTTGTTACAACACGTGCAGAGGATGGACACAAATAGAATGTCGAAACAAGCACTACAATATCAACCAAAAGGACGAAGGAACATAGGACGACCGAGGAAGAGATGGCGGGACCAACTTGATCTTGAGGATTAAGGAACAGGAAACACACCTAACCCTTCAGGAACATGATGATGATGATGATGATACTCCCATTTTCCCCAGGTTCTTTCAAGAAGTTTTCCTTTCAGCTTTTCCAACCAGAGTATTGTACGCATTTCCTATCTCTTCCGTGCGTGCTGCATGCCCAATTGATTTCCCTCCCTTTGATTGGATCATTCCAACAGTGTTATGTGAAAAGTAGTCTACATATTATGACGCTCCTCTTTGTGCCATACTGTCTCGTCTCCTTGTTAGTTCCCGTTGCTTTCATAAGAACCCTCTTCACAGCGCCCCAAATTTACACTCTAGTATCTCTTTGGTTGTGTAGGCCTATATGAGGCCCTTGATTACAGGTGTGCTGATAAGTCCTTAGCCCCACCAGGAAGAAAATAAGCTAATGTTTCTCTCAGAAAGAGGTGAATTTCCTTCGGCGCCTTGCCTTGCAGGAAGAAAAACATGGTGACAGCTCGCTTCACGATGTTGTTGAAATCGTGCGCGTCCCTGACATGTTTCCGAGCTTGTTTCCTTCCTGGTCGGGCTGAAGACTTATCAGCACCCGGTATAGAATAATAGAGACCGAAATTTGTAGGATTGCAGACAAGAACTGTTATATCGAATATGCTGTGTTTCGTATGAAATTATTGAACGTCTGCGTGTACGTTTTATGTGCATTAGAGATTCAAATGAAACGGAGGTGGTCTTGATGAACTTCACGTCTCTTATTATTTTCCATGGCTCGACAGCCCCTAATGGGCCAGGGTTTCCTCATTATCAAGCCTCCACTATCAAACTCATACACACCACACTCGACAGGACTCCTCTAGACGAGTGATCTGCTCGACGTAGATTCCTCTACCTGACACCACATAACACTCACAACAGACCGACATCCATACGCCTGGAGAGATTCAAACCTGCAATCTCAGCAAACGAGCGGCCACAGACCCACACGTTAGACCACGCGGCCACTGGGACCGGCTCATATTTCGTATATTATTTTCTCCTGTGGCGCTGCGGCCCAACGCAGGCCCTGGCCTCCTCATTCTTGAGGTTCCTAGATCACACACACAACGACGAACCACAGTCGGTAGGATCTTCTAGACGAGTGATCAGCTCGTCGCAGAGACCTCTACCTGACAACACACAACAATCACAAACATCCATGCCCCCGGTGGGATTCGAACCCACGATCTCAGCAGGCGATGGTTGAAATTAAACACGGATTTCGGCGAATCAAAAGCAAAAATATCGTAATAACGACATTATGGTCTCCTGAAGAAATGTTTTAAGGAGTAACATGAAATGAAGACTTGAACCAACTATACAGACGAATTGATCGAGTGATTCATCTTATGTCTCGGGATCCGAAGTCGGATAATACTAGGCCGACTTCGGAAGAGTTATATGTTCATTAACGACAACCAATTGCCGTAACATACTGTGTTATATTCAATGTACCCAAACGCAAATTAGTAGTCGCTGGATCACCTCCTGCAAAGTAACACCCAACATTCTGAGACTGTAAATGACTATCAGTTGGATAATAACCTCGATTAGATACCACAATAGACGTAGTCGAAAGAACATTCCGAACCATCTTACGATAATACTTCCAAGGACGCTGACAATTATAAACTTTCAAATTACTATACTCTGCAAATGTATCTGCAGTAACGGTACCTGGAAAATCAACAATCTGATTCACATCATGAATGACAAAAACAGGACGAAACCCCACCGATGTAGTCGTCGCCCAAACCTGAGTCGTAAACTCTGGAATAAAGTGAATCTTCATAGCATTCACTCTATCTAATCAAGTAACTGAAACAAATTAGTCCAGTCACCTGCTCCAGACGGATTATCTCTCACTGTTACTATACTAGCATTCCCACTACCTGTGGCTATATCTACTTGCGGCCGCAAATCCACGCCTTAGACCGCACGGCCACTGGCACCAAGTCATATCTCGAATGCCCTTCAAAATTACGTCGCGGGGCGCTGAAGTCCTCGCTTCGTTTTCATTGATTAAGTGGATGACGGACAGTGATGGGAATGATATGTTGCTCGTATAATGAGCCCAATAAAGGTCTTACAGCGAAAGGACGAGGGATAATCGAATAAGTGCAGTGTTTATTTTCATTTTAGTTTCTCAAACCTGTGCTTTAAATCTGGCATTGACGGTGACTGATGGCAAGACGATAAATGATTAAGTGCGAGGAATGTTTGGATGGTTTCGGAAGTACCTCCTGTCGGTACTGAGAACCCGCAAGTTTCATCTCAACAAACCCCCACGTCCAAGTTGCTGGAAGCCATTCTTCTTCAGTCTGTCTCTCACCCTCAAAACTTGTTTCTTTCAAAGACATTTTAAACGCTACCCCTTTAAAGCTTTCATGTTCTTCTAAGAAACCGTTTCTAAGAAGTTTTCAGCATGAATTTCACATTTCCTGTCGTAATCATCGTAACTCTAAGGTTCACATTTCCCTAACATATTGCTTTAAATATCACTGATTTAAGTGCTTTTTTGTTACACCGTGTTCTCTCGTTCATATATATCGTGTTACATATCTACCGCTTTCAAAGTCCGTACCTTAACGAAAACCAGCCAGGCGTGATACAAGCAATGTAGCTGAGCAGGTGTATAAATTTATAGCGGCTGCTCAGTCAGTGGGGTGACCAGGCGCCAGCAACGGAATATGTTAACTTTAGAGGGGGAAACCGATTAGGTTGAAAAATATTAACTGAGAGACACATGTACGACGAAAAGGTTTATTGTTCTTTATTGTAAGTCAAATTCGAGGGACGATACAAGCAACCAACAAGATGCAACAATTTCCACTTATTGATCTTTTTATTGATCTATTTGAATTTTCTCTACATGTTTCGGGCGACAAACTCACGCAATTTCAGGAGCACTTTTTGACTACTGTATGTACAGCTTTGGTAAAATGCACCGATGTTGCTGCCGGCCGGTGACCTTGTCACCGTTCGGCAGCACTCAGTATGACTCCTCTGGACGAGTGACCAGCCCGCCGCACACCTTCAGGAGCACTTTTTGACTGTATATACAACTTTGGTACAAAGGACCGATGTTGTATATACAGTCAAAAAGTGCTTCTGAAGATGGGACAGTTTGCCGCTCAAAACATGTAGAGCAAATTCAAATAGATCAGTAAAAAATCAGTAAGTGGAAACTGTTGCATCTTATTTGTTGTTTACATCGTTGTTCTAATGATGCACAGTCTCATAAACGTCAAATTCAAATTCGAGGGGTTCGTGAAAAATTTCTGCATGGAGACAATGTGATTGCTTTGTGGAGACGATCATATTTCAGCGGTATAAAGCGGGACTTCTTTTAATTTGATACTTGAATGTAAAATTATGTTTCATTGTGGTATATGTAGAGGAAAGTTTATTGGTAGATGCAAATACGCATTACCTTCATTGCAAATGTACTATCTTTATTACATTGCACTGGTTATCTGCTTTCTGGACACTGTGCTTAGTGACGTATTTTAATTTAAAAATGTTTAAAACACGCCTTTTTTTATAGAGAATTAAACAAATTTGTTTATAGTTTGTTAGTATATTTCAGTAAAATAAGATTTTGTAGGATTATAACTGCTTTTTGTAATTTTTGTTTGTCAGATTCAGCACCATAATGTTAATATTGTACATCCTTTTGTAAGAATAATCTTGCTTTCAATGCTCATTTTCGGTAGGAAGTTCCTGTTCTTGCAGTAAGTGATAACAAGTACCCAGTCATATTGAGCGCTTGCCAAGTCAAACAATAGGTACAGTAGAACTCCACTTTTCCGGATCAGTTGGGACGGCGAGTCATCCAAATACGCAGAAAATCCGAACAACTGGACTTCTCTTTAGAAATAGGCTACATTGGTAGTTGTCAGCTCGGTTGTTGCTATTTACCTTTCAAACGCTCCTGATTTTAAGTTCTAGAAGGCATAGCACTTACTGTACTTAATCCGATAACCGGCAATTTCAAGGCAATTTAGTTCTGTAGAATTCTCGACAAATTTACCCAGAAAGCCAACCCGATCAGCGTCCAGACAAGCGCAGTTCTACTGTACAAAACAAGCTGTGTTCGTGCAGGTAGGCTGAGTCCTTGTGTGTAGGGGTTCTAATTCTGTGCACATGGCGGGTCATAAACTGTTATTTTTTTCCTGTGGCGCTGCGACCCAACGCGGGCCATGACCTCCTCATTCTTGAGGTTTCTAGATCACACACAACGACGCATCACAGTCGGTAGGACTCCTCTGCACGAGTGATCAGCTCGTCGCAGAGACCTCTAGCTGACTACACACAACGCTCAAAACAGACAAAAATCTACGCCTCCGGTGGGATTCGAACCCACGATCTCAGCAGGCGAGCTGCCGCAGACCTACGCCGTAGACCGCGCGGCTACTGGGACCGGCGGTTCTTCAGCCGTATCTTGTAGATAGTTAGGTGTTAATGATTACAGTATGGAGAAACACGCGAACATGGAGAAACATGCATAATGAAGAAGCCGAAGTTAATATCGAAGTCTTTTTTCTCTTTGACGCTCTTCGACTGGTATATAGTTACTTACGTAGTGAAAGTGCATAATGCCTTTACATTTAGCCTGCCTGGCTCTGAAGATGAAGACGTCACGATCGTCGAAACGTAGGTAAGTATTTACCAGTCAAGGTAATGTAATATGCCTGATGACTTGGGTCCTTACCAAGGCAGCTGTGATATTCTTGAATCTCGCAAATTAAGGTTAGAGTGTAAGAACTTCTTTAGAAAACAGTCTATAATAGCAAGTTAATGGGAGTTCTTTCTTAAGAATTGTTATTGCATGCTGCGTGACAATGTAACTTGCAGCACAAGTTCACAGAATCATGCAAATACACACTTAGCACTTCGACTCAGAAAATCCGTAGCTTAATATGAGGTAAAACATTTGTCATAATGTCCGTCGTGCTTTCTACAGATTGAATATGAAGTGGGAGATATTTTGTTACATTTAATAAGCAAAATGAAAATTAGAGGTCTATAAAATAGTCATTGCGATTCAACATTTTAATGTAATTAATAGCAAGGATAGGACTTGTCATGGGGCAGTCAAATTTGTTGTGAATTAAACAATAATTGGTATTCGTTACGTCTCTTGTCAGTCAGTTCGCATCGATACACAATTACTGAATTTTGCGTTTGTCTGCCATTTATATGACTGTGAGGAGAATTGAGTTCATAATGCCTTAGTGGGAAGGTTTCCCCGTCTTTCTGTTACACACATATCGAACTGTTGCTTGAAGGGAGGAACAGCTGATTTCTAACTGCTTTTTTTTTATTTTATGTTTGTCGGAAGTCGGTAGTTTCAGTTTTCCTTCCCTAAAGAATAACGTTCACTATAGCATGTCTTACTTCCCTTTTGTGTGACCCAACATATGGCCCATTTTCCGTTCGAATGAAACCTTTGTGTAACCTGCAGAAAATATTTTTCTCGGAAGTGTTCTGCCTGACATCCTGATACCCTGAAAATAACATTCGTTGTTTGTGTTAAGCGAATGCGCTTTATATGGTAACAAGTTTATCTTGTACAATTTCGGCTCTACGTTCCCCACATTACTTGCATAAGGCGCAGTTGAGGTAATATATTATCATTAACTTCAATTTTTACTTCTCAATGCATATGCAGATTCCTTTTAGCCTATTCCAAAATCTTATGTTCCAAGTCAAATATTGTCTCGAATTGATGCTTGAGGAGCATGTGGGTTTGTGAAACTGATGATTTCCTTTCTTTCAGATATTTCTCTAGCGTGTGTTCCGAAAATATATATCAATCCTCCGGTTTTCTAATTCATTTCATTGAAAATCATCCAAATAATACAGTGTGTCCCACTCGCTACCGAGCCCGGCATTTCGTTAGTAATTTTACCACTAATGAGGATATCGGAACGAAATTTGAAGCGGACTACAGACACATTCCTCTTCATTTCTCACACAACGAACGTACTCCTGTTCAAATTTCGTTGCAATATCTTCATTGGTATCAGAATTATTAAAGAAATGCCGGGTTCGGTAGCGAGTGGGACACACTGTATATACGTATATATAGTTATTACTCGTTAATCGCAGTAAGTGAACTTGAGTTCTATATTATACGGCACAACAGCTCCTAATGAGCCCGGACCTCCTCATTGTTGAGGTTTCACGCTCACACTCAGACACTACTCTCTAAGACTCCTCTGGACGACTGATCAGCTGTACACAAGACAAAAGACAGGCATCCATGCTTCCATACCGCGGGATTCGAACCCGCAATCCCAGCAAGCGAGCGGCCGTAGACCCACGCCTTAGACCGCGCGACCACCGGGATCGGTTTTAGCTCTATAACAGACACAAATATTTAATGTTTTATGCTTTAAGACCTGCACGGAACACGAAGTAAGCTACATTCTGTGAATACGCAAAGTGTTTACTCTTAAAGGTAAAGTGATCCCGTTACAGGCCCAATGTGGTCAAGAGGGTAGGTAGAGGTATAGCTCTACTCTTCCATGACCGCAGCACTAGAAGGAGGTGAGTGGTCAGCAGCACGCCACGGTCGAACTTTGCCCCCGGAAAAGACCCGGTATCCATTGTAGAGGAGGCTGGGTGGGCCCCAGGGCCGGTCTGGACGGGCGGAAAATCTCGTCCCTACCGTAACTCGATCCCGGACCGTCCAGCCCGTAGTCAGTCGCTATACCGACTGACCTGCCTTGGCCACGTTTACTTTTAAAACAGGAGGAAATTGTAGTAATCATGACAATTTAAAGTACGTAATAAGCAATAAATAAAAAATGAATGAAATGAATGGAAAGTAATTAGTTTATGTGTCGTTACTGTAGCAGAAGGTTTTGTGTAGTTTGCCGTGCAGCATGGCAGGCTTCAAAGTGGTACGGCTTTTCAGACGTAGCTATGGAAGTCGAGACTTGGCGGTGATTGTACGGGAGAGTCTGATCTCTCATGACGCCACTCACGTACATGAAATTCTGTCACTGTGGTGCGGTGCGCGCTGGGAATAATCCGCCACACCTTGCGGCTTAAACTACGCCTGGGACAAAAAGAACTGCAAACCCTTTTGCTAAAGCTCTCTGTAATACGCGGAAGTAAACCCATCCTTCAACGCTTACAGTAGCTTCACTTTACTTTGTGCTCAGATACAGAATTGCCTGCAGACTTCGCTGTTTAGTATTTCATTCAGGTGACTCATGTAAAATACGTGTATTAACCCTTTTACTATATGAACCACCATCTTTAACCATAATTCTCTGGAATTCCCTCACAGATTGCATGAATGAACTTCATATGATTCTTATAGCAAAAACACATTATTTTTTAAACTTTATTAAAAGAGTTGGTATCTGTAGCAGAGGTACACTTTGTTGTACTTGCCGGAGTAATATATTTTTATGCATTGTATAGACGAAGTTCAAGCTCCGTTGCTTAAATGGAAATTTTAGTAACCACTCTAAGGACCAAGTGATATTTAAGTACTCAAGTTTTATATAGTGATCCGTAGAACATATTTTCTTTTCGAGGCAGAATTTGCTTAAAAAAATGCGTTTTGAACTTCTGAAAGTGCTATGAAATTTGAAGATGGGTGTCCTATGGTTTGTGGAACCATGTAATGTTTTAGAGGAATGTGCTATCCTTCGCCTACATTGAAGTCATTACTTGTTTGGTAAACGCAATGAGAATCTGAAATCTCACAATATGAAACTTCGATATCATCCAAATTTGCAGAATCCTTTCTCGAACGGTTCCTGCATACTGAAGAGGACGGCAGTGTGTACTGATATAGAGATTCGTGTTAGATAAGTTGGTACGATCATTCGTATTCAAAAAATTACGCAGTCAAATAGTCGTTACTCTACTAACACTATTCTGAGCCAGATAAACCCGTTTAACACACCCAGAAATTTGTGTCGCCTAATGCATTCTTTCCCTTTAGCCACAAACTTAACCGATAATGTAATCAACAAGGTTCGTAATTACCAGTCAGAACTGCACTTTACTTTTGGGCTCCTACATGTTGCGGCCTATACGCCCACCTTCAGAATGGCTACTTTAAATATTACATCGGGGTTTTTAAAATGTTTATATTCGTCTAAAATATATCGAAACTCGCTTTCGTATAAAAATAATAATAATAATATCAATTGCACAATTACTTGCAGTGTAAAAACTCATTTGTTTCGTAGATTATATAACTTTGTGCAACCAAGCTTGTTAAAATTTAGTAGTATATGGGATGATGCACTGTTTCCGTTACATATTAATTAAATATTAATTACTTATTAATATCGTCATTTTGTACGGGATATGCTGACATTTAATCATGAAGTTACAGCATTTTTCAATATCGTGGTACTATCACACATCAGGAATGTGTGTTTATATTACTGTAATTCACTTTTTTACGTTTCAAAATTCACATTTTAAAAACCAGATTTTCTAAAGATGGACATTCTGAACTTTAAAAATTCCACAAATCTGTGATTATACTCACGTAATAAAATAGGCATATGCCCCAGCGCTGTTGCTGAATGTAGATATGGAGTTGACAGCTTTTGGCGAAGGTGAACTCTTCAGTGGCGACTGACCCTATCTTCCACTGATGTTTGCTGTGATATTTTAAATTCACCTACTCACGGCTTGTTAAATAAAAAAATCTCTGCATAGCGGCAGTATAGAAAGCGTTAGTTTTCATCTGCCTGTGTCATTATGGCATGGTGCGTATGAGCAGTGCCACCTGCAATTGTAGTTACTGCAAATGCGAACAGAGTGGGCACACAGCGTCAAGTTACTCGCGCTGTGTGGTCTAACAGAAATCTGGAGTTTCAAATTAAAATTCTGACGAACGCCTGGACGTTTCTGTGACTAATATCATCGTCAATCAATCCTGTTCTTCGTCAGACAGTGGGGTTTAACTTAGTGTAGAGGAAGCAGTAACGTCAACTTAAGATAAGCTACGTTTGCCTTATTTGAGAGTGATTTTGAATTCACTCTGAATAATTAAATCTTTTTAAATTAAATTCTAAAAATTGTACCAGGTAAAACAGTGTTGCTAATTAGGTTGATGTGCAACTAACGTAAGAATTGTCTGTGAACGACTCAATTCGAAATCAGGCCTTTAAATATCAGACGATTTACAGTTACCTTTTTACATCCATCTTCAATTTCGTACGAACTGCAGGACTAAAGTACGATAATTTCCTGACAGAGTTCTCTAAACAGACCTTGCAATTAGACGTGTTTTCCACATGTAGTTTAGCTCCATAATGGGGCCATCTATGAAGAACTGCTAAAATCATCTCCGGGACAGCTAACTAATTTCCTGGAACATGTAGATATCCTCCCGTGAAATAAGGTATGTCCCGAAGTATGGTTGAATATTCCTGCATTCATTTTGTATTTACATAATGGTGATATTTAGGAGATAAAGAATAAGTTCCGTAGCGCCGTCATTAATGCAGTTTCTCCTTGTGCAATGTTTACTGAATTACAATGAATCATACTGCTTGCTGACGGGAAGTCTTACATACTCTGGAGAGTTGCTTGCAAGTTCGGCCCTGCATTCCCCGTTCCAATTAATAACGTCGTGTCATCCTTCGAACTTCCAGTCACATAACTCATCAGGAAACTCATACTTACATAAGAAGTCAGGTACTTTAACGGTTTTAGTTCTAATTTATTCATGGCAGTTCGGAAATTCTCTCCTAACTTGCACAACTACATTCTTCAACCTTGCTTTTACACCTGCTGTTATGTGTTATACGACAATGTGTAAGTTGCAAAGCTTATGTTTCCTTTATGCACTTTTTTTACATGCTTTTTGCTTGCTAATTTTATACGGTGAGAGTTCCCTATATAAATACTCGTGTTCCGAAATGGTATAGGTTACACAAAAATCCGGTTGTTGTTTGTGGGACTCATTTTCCTAAGTGGGTTTTATTTGAAGGTAAAGTTGAACTGGGTTATAACGTCACGAAAGGGACTGGATATTTTGTGTCACTATAAACAAGTGTTGTTGTTTGATTGTATTGGACCGTGCATCATCTTGATAACTGAAGAATAAAATCCATCTAGATGCCTTTTATTACTTTATTATACTTATGTTAGGCTCAACATGTTTCGGGCACCATTACGCCCATCATCAGGAGCTCGCGACGATAGCGTTGGTTACCACATAGGCCGTTTGGTTCTCGAGTTGCTGCTGGTTGGAAGTTAAGTGCAGGCAGGATGGATGAG
>Ga0123354_10019502_pt1 | contig 10651 bp, 11 predicted proteins | sample TergutLab28metaG_2_FD_97872 | JGI IMG/M metagenome (GOLD analysis project Ga0123354, IMG submission 97872) | Labiotermes labralis P4 segment gut microbial communities from Petit-Saut dam, French Guiana - Lab288 P4 | ecosystem: Host-associated > Arthropoda: Insects > Digestive system > Gut ...
GATAAAGAGTATGCTTTTCAATGGAGCTACGGAAAAGGCGAATTACTGACGTTACTCATCCCGAATATGTATGGAGGTTCTACAGGCGGAACTTTGGACAAGAATTCCGAATTTTACAAGACTCTTCGCGATGCGGGTCACAGATTAGGTAAAGAAGTTCAAGCTCCTACTTATTGGGGAGATAAAACCTCCACCGGGGGACCTGTTTATTTCGGAGCTGTCGTTTGTTTCCTGTTTATCTTGGGAATGTTTGCCGTAAAAAATCGAATGAAATGGTGGTTTTTTGCCGGAGCCGTTTTTCTTACAATGTTGGCGCTGGGAAGAAATTTGGATTGGTTTAATTCGTTTTTCTTCCATCATTTACCATATTACAATAAATTCCGGACTCCGGAAATGGCATTGGTGATTCCGAGTTTTGTATGCGCAATCATCGCTTTCTGGGGATTAAAAGACATTATCGAAGGAAAAGCAGATAAAAAATTGTTAAAAAAAGGATTAATCTGGTCGCTTTCTATTACCGGCGGAATTTGCTTGATTATTTGGTGGTTCCCTGATCTGTTCTTCAACTTCCAATCAAACTATGACACTCTGCTTCAATACGATCAGCAGCCATGGTACGACGCCTTGATACATGACCGGGCGCATTTAGCCTCTGCCGATGCATTTCGTTCTTTGGCCTTTGTTTTGTTAAGCGCAGCATTGATATTCTTATTTATGCGAATGGAAAACAAAAAACAAAGCGCCTTACTTTTGGGAATAGGATTCACTATCCTTACTTTAGTAGATTTATGGACGATAGATAAACGGTATTTGAATGACTCGAATTTCGCTAAAGAAAAATTGCAAGACGCTTATAAAGAATCGGTAGCTGATCAGGTAATATTGGAAAATAAGAACAATTTGACTTATCGTGTATTAACCCTTAACAATCCTTTTCAAGAATCAACCGTTTCCTTTTTTCACCACTCCATCGGAGGATATTCGCCGGTTAAATTGAGGCGTTACCAAGAATTAATCGATCACAGACTATCGAAAGAAATGCAAATAATTATTCAATCATTCGGGAAAGAACCGGTGACTTTGGAAAGTATTCAACAATCATTTGAATCTACACCTTCATTGAATATGCTGAATGCCTGCTACATTATTTACAACCCTGCACAACCTCCCATTGTTAATCCGCAAGCTTACGGGAATGCCTGGTTTGTACCCAATGTGAAAATAGTGGAAAATGCCGATGCTGAAATTGCTTCTTTAGATACCATTAATCCTTTGCAAACAGCCGTTGTGGATAAACGTTTTGCCGATTATTTGAAGGGCTTTACTCCCACACAACCCGATTCTACCGACCGTATTGTTTTAGACATTTACCGTCCGAGCCATTTGATTTATACTTCCAAAACCAACTCCGAACGATTAGCGGTTTTTTCGGAAATCTACTATCAGCCGGGGTGGAAGGCAACCATTGATGGTCAACCGGCACCTCATTTCCGGGCAAATTGGATCTTACGGGCAATGTTGGTTCCGCCCGGCGAACATCGTATAGAATTTGATTTCCGCCCGGAAGGTTATGTCACAACTGCATACATTTCAGCTTTCAGTTCTTTCCTGATATTGCTGCTGCTTATCGCCGGAATCGCTTATTCGATTTGGAGAGAAACAAAGAAACGATAAAACGAGATTTTTATTATTCTACCGGCACAAAATCTAACTGTTTGCGTTCGAGGTTGGCTTTTACCACTTTGATCTTCATCGGTTCGCCTAAACTGTAGCGATGTTTTTTCCGAGTGCCGACAAGACTATAGGTCTTTTCGTCAAATTCGTAATAATCGTCAGCCAAGTCGCGAATGGGAACCATGCCTTCACAGGCATTTTCAGCCAACGCCACATACAAGCCCCATTCGGTGACGCCGGAAATAACCCCGTCGAAAATCATTCCTATTTTGTCCGACATAAATTCGACCTGCTTGTATTTGATCGAAGTTCGTTCGGCATTGGAAGCCAAGGTCTCCATCTCCGTACAGTGCTTACATTCATCTTCCAACGATTGTTGATTGACGGAACGCCCGCCCGCGAGATAACGTTCCAAAAGTCGGTGAACCAGCATATCGGGATAGCGGCGAATGGGCGACGTAAAATGTGTGTAATATTTAAGCGCCAAGCCGTAATGTCCGATATTTTGCGTTGTATATACAGCTTTTGCCATCGACCGAATAGCCAAAGTTTCAATCAAAGTTTGTTCTCGTTTTCCTTGCACCTCATCGAGCAAGCGATTGATACTTTTCGATATTTCATTATCGCTACCCTTGTCTTTCAATTTGTAACCGAAACGACGGATAAAGTCGGAAAAGTCGGATAATTTTTCCGGATTAGGTAAATCGTGAACCCTGTAAATAAAGGTTTTTGCTTTTTTACCTTTAGTAACTTTCCCGATGGTTTCCGCAACATACCGGTTGGCAAGCAACATAAATTCTTCCACCAATTTGTTGGAATCTTGGGCTTCTTTGAAAAACACCCGTAATGGTTTCCCTTTTTCGTCGATATCAAACTTCACTTCGAAACGGTCAAAATTAATGGCGCCATTTTTGAAACGTTTTTCTCTCAATATTTTAGCCAAACTATCCAAAGTCAATACGGCATCCGAGATTTCCGTTTCATCCGATTCGGAGATGGCGCCGTTTTCGTTTTCAATAATCGACTGCACTTCTTCGTATGTAAAACGGCGATTCGAATGAATAACCGTCCTGACAATCCGATAATCTATAACTTCAGCATTAGGCGTCATTTCAAAAACAACAGAAAAGCATAATTTATCCTCCGAAGGACGCAACGAACATAGATTATTGCTAAGACTTTCGGGAAGCATCGGAATGGTTCTATCAACCAAATAAATCGAAGTCGCCCGTTGGGCAGCTTCCTTGTCGATGAGACCTCCCGGTTTTACGTAATGAGTAACATCTGCAATGTGAATGCCAATTTCCCAATTTCCGTTTTTTGATTGACGAATAGACAAGGCATCGTCAAAATCTTTGGCGTCTTTGGGATCAATCGTAAACGTAAGTACTTCGCGAAAATCTTCCCGCAACCGGAAGTCTTCATCCGAAATATCAACCGAAATTTTAGCGGCGGCTTTTTCAACATTTTCAGGATAACGATAAGGCAATCCAAATTCGGCAAGAATAGCATGCATTTCGGTAGTATTATCTCCCGCATCGCCTAATATGTCGATGATTTCTCCTTCCGGATTATTCGCTTTTTCGGGCCATTCGGTAATTTTTACCACCACTTTCTGACCGTCTTTTGCGCCTTGCAGCTTATCTTTCGGAATGAAAATATCGTTGGCTAATATTTTGCTGTCCGTCAGTAGAAAAGCATGATGTCTTCCCACCGAAAGAATCCCGATGAACAGATTATTCGCTCGCTCTAAAATCTCAATCACTTCAGCTTCGGGCGTCTTTCCCTTGCAATGGGCCAAGATTTGCACTTTCACTTTATCTCCATTCATTGCGTGCAGAGAATTTCTTTCGGCAACAAACAAAGAACTATCTCCGGATTCCGGAATAAATGAATTTTTTCCGTTCGATCGCCTCTCAAATGTCCCCAAAGCCAATGTACCCATACCGTTCGGTTTAGTTATTCCTTTTTTGGTCAATCGTTTATTCGATTTCTTCCCTTTTGTTTTCTTACTCATCTTAATTTTGATTCGTTATAGTAATAAACAAAGCTACAACATTTTTTTCGCATGGACAAAATCTATTGCTTTTCATAATTTTTCATTACCTTTGTTGCAGCAAAAAACAAATCAATCAATAACAAACGAAGCATAAACATAACCATTATGAGTATCAATAAAAATGTAGAACAACAGGCTGAAGAAAAAATGCTTCATTCGCTGCACTATTTGGAAGAAGTATTATCCCGTATTCGTGCAGGAAAAGCAAATGTACGAATCCTCGACGGAATTAAAGTGGAATATTACGGCAGTAACGTCCCTTTGTCGAATGTTGCTACCATCTCTACTCCTGACGCTAAGACAATTACAATTTTTCCTTGGGAGAAAAACATGATTAAACCGATTGAAAAAGCAATTATGAATTCCGATGTCGGTATCACGCCCGAAAACAACGGTGAAGTTATTCGTTTGGGAATCCCTCCCCTAACGGAAGAAAGACGGAAACAATTGGTGAAACAATCCAAAGCTGAAGCTGAAAATGCGAAAGTCGGCGTGCGAAACGCTCGTCGCGATGCCAACGAGGGTATTAAAAAAGCCGTAAAAGACGGCGCTCCCGAAGATGAGGGCGATGAAACGGAAGCCGCTGTTCAAAAATTACACGACAAATACATCAAAAGAATTGATGAAGTGCTGAGCGCCAAAGAAAAAGAAATAATGACAGTGTAAGCCAAAATTGAAAGGACTTGTAATAAAAAATACCGGGAATTTGTATCTGGTTAAAACTGATGAAGGACGACTCATTGAAACAAAACTCAAAGGAAATTTCCGATTGAAAGGAATTAAAAGCACCAATCCGGTGGCAGTGGGGGATTTTGTTTTCATTGAGGATAATCCGGAAGGCACAGCTTTTATTTACGAAATAGAGGATCGGAAAAATTACATCGTCCGACGCTCTCCAAACCTTTCGAAACAATCGCATGTGATTGCAGCCAACATCGATCAAGCTTTTCTGATTGTGACCGTTAATTATCCGGTTACTACTACTGTTTTTATTGATCGCTTTTTAGCAACAACGGAAGCCTATCGTATTCCGGCATCTCTTTTTTTTAACAAAATGGATCGTTATACAAACGAAGATAAAGAATACGTCGATGCTTTGATGCATTTATACGAAACAATCGGATACGCTTGTTATAAAATTTCCGCACTTGAAGATGACGATGTGTCGTTTATGATTGAGTTGCTGAAAAACAAAACCACTCTTTTTTCGGGACATTCCGGAGTGGGAAAATCTACCTTAATCAATCGGTTTGAACCAAACGTCAAATTACGAACCCGAGAGATTTCGGAATATCACAACAAAGGGATGCATACGACTACTTTTTCCGAAATGATCGAATTGCCGGAAGGAGGATACATCATCGACACTCCCGGCATCAAAGGTTTCGGAGTGTTTGATATGGAAAGCGTCGAAATATCCCATTATTTCCCGGAAATATTCAAAATTTCGGCAGCTTGCAAGTTCAATAATTGTACTCACCGGGAGGAACCCGGATGCGCAGTGCCGAATGCAATGGAAAAGCATTACATCAGCGAGTCGCGCTACCACAGCTATTTGAATATTTTGCAAGATGAAAACGAGAAAAAATACAGGGAAGCGTTTTAGATAATTAGGAATTAGAAATTAGAAATTAGGAATTAGAAATTAGGAAATATTTATGGATAAAAAGACAAATTTGAAAATCAGCAGGGCTTTCCTTATCCAAGAAATACAGGATTGGAGTATGATCTTTTTCGGATTATTTCTTTATTCGATCGGATGGACAGGATTTTTATTGCCTAACGGAATTGCAACCGGCGGCGTAACCGGTATAGCGGCGATCGTGTTTTTTGCATCGTCAGTTCCGGTCGGAATTACCTACTTTTGCATCAATGGGATTCTATTATTGTTTTCCATTAAAATACTCGGATTTAAATTCAGTATTAAAACCATTATCAATGTAATTATTCTTACTTTTCTTTTATCCGTTTTTCAATCAATCATTAAAGAACCTTTGGTTAAAGGCGAACCTTTTATGAGTTGCATTTTGGGAGGAGTCATGTGCGGTTTAGGTCTCGGACTTGTTTTTAATTTCAAGGGAAGTACCGGCGGAACCGATATCATTGCGTTGATTATCAATAAATATCGTAACATTTCCATCGGAAAAGGTCTTCTGATGTGCGATTTACTGATCATTTGTTCGTCTTATTTCGTTTTTCAAAGCTTTGAAAAAATCGTGTACGGTTTAGTGGTTATGGGCGTCACTTCCTATACGGTGGATATGGTATTGAACGGGGCAAGGCAATCGGTTCAGTTTTTTATTTTTTCCGACAAGTATGAAGAAATTGCCGATACGATTATTGGCCAAGCGCACCGGGGTTGTACTTTGCTGGATGGAACCGGCTGGTACACTAAAAAATCGGCGAAAGTGCTTGTTGTGATGGCTAAGAAAAATGAATCGGTAACGATTTTCCGTATCGTAAAAAACATCGACCCGTCCGCTTTTATTACTCAAAGTTCTGTTATCGGCGTTTACGGAAACGGATTCGAGCAAATAAAGTACTGATTTTGTAAATCAGTTTGCAGTTAAAGTGCCGCCGCCGACACCATCTTCCGGACATTTGCAAGGCGTTCGGCAAAAGATTTGTTTTGCTTCGCTATCTGCATATTATAGTCGGCTTGTATCCTTATCCACATACTCGCCTCAATACCTAAAGCGGCTTCAAAGAGTAAGGCGTATTCAGTTGTTACGGCACGTTTACAATTAAGCACTTCATTCAGTACCGTATATGACATACCTATATGTTCGGCAAGTTTTTTTTGCGATATGCCACGATATTCAATTTCATCTTTCAATAATTCGCCCGGATGTATCGGTTTGGACGGTTCAAGATTATTTGCTATCATGCGGGGGTCAATCCCGTTAATCTGTACCATAATACTTTTATTTATAATGGTTTGACAATTCTAATATATTGCATACGGTAATCAACGGTTCAATACCATTGTCTTTTACTGTAAATTCAATGCGATATTTTTTGTTTACCCGTATAGAAGAAATGCCGGATTTATCTCCTTTCAACTCTTCATAATTCAATCCGATTACCGGATATAATGCTTCAATACAGCTTGCGCTAAGCAGATACCGGATGCAGTATTGGTATTTTCGTATTATTTCGGGTTGAAAGCGCCGTTTTTTTATCCGCTGTCTTACCGGTTTCGTACAATTCCTGCAAGTATTTTTCTTCAAACAGTACAATCATATTGATTACGTTACAGCACAAAGATAATACTTCCATTTTAATAATTCGCAAATGAGTGAATTTATTTTTAATTAAAGTGAAGAATTTATCCTTCTTAGTGAATAGCTTTTTTAGTTGGCTTCCATGCGGTAAGGATTATTTTGCTGTTTTATTATTCGTTTCAACATCTGAAAATAAAAAACCGTTGCATTTAATTTTTCATCAGTTAAGGGAATGATATGCCAATTTAATTTTGCTTGGCGCTATTGAATCGGATTATTACAGGACAGACCTTCGCGATTATAATTATGGAAACGGGTACAGCGTGAAATTGACCGGAAAATTTTGCTTTGAAAAACATTGGGAATCCGAACAACGATTTTTCATACGCAATTCGCATTATGTTTTTTTACCGGATGTCATGTCTTCGTCAATGGAAAAAAGGAATAATTGACCTTGTGAAAGGATTAAAATTGCCTTACCTTTGTCGCGGATTTTAATAATAAAGAAAAAAATATTCAATAGATTTCAAAGACCTCCGGCCTAACTCAATGGTTAGAGTATTCCGGCTAAAAGACGGGAAAGTTGCAGGTTCGAATCCTGCTGCCGGAACATAATCAATAAACTGCATTATGGCACTTATCTGTAACAAAAAAGAATTTTTGACCGTAATTTTTTCCCTTTTGTTAGGTTGCAGCTTTATTTCCAATTTATCCGCTCAAGGCAAGGAAGTAATAGAAATGTGGCAAAATCAATTAGATACATCCAAAATTCGTTTTGTACATCCTATGTATCTTGAAATCAATGATTTTAATAAAATAATAGCTTTATTTGACCGTCAACCGTATTTCGGAATGTACAAGGATAATTATTTTATTACAGGAGTACCGGCAGGTCAAAAAATTAACAAATACACGGCAGATATTAAGTTTCAAATAAGTATTCAGCAGCGGTTAACTAAAACGGTACTTCCTTTCAAAACATTTTTATTGTTGACTTATACCCAAAAGTCATTCTGGGATGCTTATGCAAAATCAGCGCCATTCAAGGATAATAATTACAATCCGGGGCTTTCACTTGTCAAACCTGTTATTTACAAAACTAAATTACGAGGCACGGCAACATTAGCATTGGAACATGAATCAAACGGTAAGGACAGCATTGACTCGCGCGGGTGGAATTATTTCGTATTATCAGGCGTCTATTTTTATAATGCCTATTTCTCTATACAGCCAAAAATTTGGTATGGCATTTTAGACAAGGGAGATAAAAATTTAGTAGGCGGAGGAAATCGCGATTTATACAAATATAGAGGTTATGGTTTAATTGCATTTAATTACAGGAGTTTAAAAGATAAATATTGGATGTCTGTAATCATTAATCCTCGTACGAAATTTGGGGATATCAACACACAAGTAGAATTGAATTTCAAAATGGGTCGCAAATCCAATCAATATTTCTTTGTTCAATGGTATGAAGGTTATGGTGAAAGCCTTTTGGAATACAACAAATATGCTTCCATGGTTCGAGTAGGTATTTGTATAAAACCTCCATTAAGAAACTTTTACTGATAACGATAACAATAAATTGCACTAAAAAGTTTTCCGGCTTGCGGTGGGGATGTTCAATAGGCTTTTAGTAATCATTGCATTTTATATTCTCTCGGCGATACCCCTACAATCCGCTTAAAATATTTTCCGAAAAACGATTGTTCGGGAAAATTTAATTCGTTTTTCGCTATATTTTTTAATTCTTAAGGATTTTGCCGACAATCAAAAACAGCTACTACATAAATTGCTCTTTCTCTGTCTATGTAATAAACTACTTTGTAGTGTCGCCGCACTGCTAAGGAGCGATATTCTTCCGGAAATTCGGACAGTAAGGGTTCTCTTGGCGCCATTCTCGGGAAATATGCCAACAAAGCCGATTCATCGAGAATATCATTATTTTTCAATGTTTCGGCAGAAAACCGCCCATTGGAGGAATACGGTTTTCCTTCAGCAAAAGTTCTACATCGTTCAGTACCTTTTCACCGGTCTCATTGCGTATCATGCTGATTATATTTGTCCGCACCGTATCTAAATGTGTTGTTGCCATAATATATTTATTTCTACAAAAATAAATAAAATATTCGACAGGACAAATTTTTCCTTAAAAAATTTTGTCAATTAAAATCTTCATCGTAATTTTGCAATAATAAAATAAAGGGAACAGTATTATGGGAGCAACAAAAACAGACCATTTTTCTGATAGTCAGAATGAAATAGCAATACTTGCAAAGGCGTTAGGACATCCTGCTCGCGTGGCGATTGTGGAACATCTCGCGAAAATGAACGAATGTGTTTGTGGTAAAATAGTCGAAATTCTGCCTTTGGCTCAACCTACCGTATCGCAACACTTGAAAGAATTAAAAAATGCAGGAATTATTAAAGGCGAAGTTGAAGGCAATTCTATTTGCTATTGTATTGATAAAAAAGCAGTAGAAACAATCAGTCAATATTTTTCCGCTCTATTGAAAAGTATTGAAAAGCAGGACGGATGTTGTTAAATATAATTGATATAAAAAATGGAAAATCAAGAAAATTCAAAACAGGATTGCGATTGCGGCGAAGGTTGTTGCACCCCTAAGAAAAAAAAGGGAAACCTTTGGAAAAGATTGCTTTTTATAATTATCATTCTTGCTGCAGGAACGATAGTAACAGTGAAATTGGTTGGTAAACAAAACACGCCGCCTGCCAAATGTTGTGAAACTTCGCAAACGCAAGGTTCATCTTGCTGTCCACAAACGGTTAAGCAGGATTCAGTGCCTGCCAAATGCTGTGAAACTAAGGAAACGACACCTTGTTGTCCTCAATCCGGAACTGCGAAATAATGCAAGAGTGGATTAGTTCGGTCTTAAGTTCCGATCCTACCGGAGTAATTGTGCTTTTGGCAATTTTCCTGTTAGGCGTCATCAGCGTTTTCACTTGCGCTTGTAATTTTGCAGCCATTGGCGCAGTTGCCGGATATACAGGTACTGTGAGTGCAACCGGCAAATCAAGAACAGTTATTCTAAGTAGCGCCGGTTTTCTTTTGGGTACTGTTATCGCCTTGTCCGCAATCGGTTGTTTTATCGGTTATGCAGGCGAATTGGTCAGTGCGTCAATGGGTAACTATTGGAAAATAGCAGCAGGCATTATCGCCATCCTTTTCGGAGTTTACACGCTCGACATTTTACCGTTCAAAATAAAAAGCATATCGCCCGGCTTTCAGAACAAACAAAGCGGCATTGCAGGAGCGATTTTATTTGGTTTTGTTATGGGCGGGGTTATTTCTCTCGGCAGTTTGTGCTGTAATCCCATTTTCCCTATCGTAATGGGCGCTTCATTTCTTAAAGGAAGTACGCTTTGGGGATTTACGATGCTGTTTTTTTATGCCTTGGGCTATGGAATTATACTTGCTGCAGCTATGCTTGGCGTTGGCTTGGGCTTAGGAAAAATTTCAACATTACTCTCAAAATTTGCTGTAATCATAAAATATGCAGGAGGTATTACATTAATCGTTTTAGGTTTTTATCTTCTTATAACTCTTTAGAAATCAAAGAAAATGACAAACGAAGAACAAATCAAAGAAATGGTAAAGCAAAAATACAGTGAAATTGCTTTACAAGACAAGGAAACAAACGCTTGTTCGTGTTGCGGCTCAGGAGAATGCAAC
>Ga0123354_10019503_pt1 | contig 10650 bp, 2 predicted proteins | sample TergutLab28metaG_2_FD_97872 | JGI IMG/M metagenome (GOLD analysis project Ga0123354, IMG submission 97872) | Labiotermes labralis P4 segment gut microbial communities from Petit-Saut dam, French Guiana - Lab288 P4 | ecosystem: Host-associated > Arthropoda: Insects > Digestive system > Gut ...
CTCACAAGCGTCCGCCACCTGTCTCTATCCTGGGCCAGCCCAATCCAGTCCATATACCCACATCCCACCTCCTGGAGATCCATCCTAATTTTATCCACCCATCTACGCCTAGGTCTCCCCAGTAGTCTCCTTCCCTCCGGTTTCCCCACCAAGACCCTATACACCCCCCTCTCCTCACCCATACGCGCCACATGCCCAGCCCATCTCATTACTTTTCAACATTATCTCAGGAAAGGCACGATACTCGGAAAAAAAGTTACTGAACATAAAGTGTGTTTCGGTTTTCTCTACAACTTTTGTCTGAAACGTTTCTCATTCTAAGAGGCAGTGAGCGAGATACTGTCAAAAATGCACATACATTATTATGTAAAGTATCCGCATTTCTTGTCAAACTTCAATTTTCTCGACGGATTTCCGAAAAATACTCAAATATCAAATTTCATTAAATATCCGTCCAGTGGGAAGCTGAGTTGTTCCATGCGGACAGACGGACAGGCATGACAATACTGAGAATTGCTTTTTCCCAGTTTTGTGAACGCGCCCAGAAAGAAGAGCAAACAAGAATAAAGCAACTGAACTTGCCCTCTATAGTACCAATAAATATTATCTACAATGAGTAGGCCTACTGTCCGCAATAAATTGCACGACAGTTTGGAACTGCTGAATGTTCGCCCTGATCTGTATATTCTCATGCAAAAAGCAGTAATACTCAATACATGCCATATAGATAGGTTTTTGACAGAACAGCGAATAAGAAGTGCCTGGTCAGTGACGTGAATTCAGAACAACACAAGATCAAGAACAACAACAACAACAACAAAAGATGGGTGGTTCAGGAAGATAGTGAAACGCGCTCACAGATGATCACATAGCAAATTGGTAGAACAGGAAAAAAAGAAGGAGACTGCAGACAAAATGGAGTTCATTAAGAGAAGAGGCAGAAAAAGCAGGAGGGTAAGGTGTTATTTCCTGTTGACCTATGTTTTATTTCCCTTATTTCTGTGTTTCCTTTGGGGTCACGTCGCTTGTCCTAACGTGCAGTAATTGAAAATCGTAGTGGCAAGCAACTTTTGCTGGGAAGACACTTCAAGCATTTTGTGTCACTGAAATGCTCCAGCAAGCTAACAGACAGCTTGTATAAACAACAATAGTTCAATTAGCCTGAATTTCCGGCCATTAATATCCGTTTATTCAGCGCATCATGTCACGTAGTGAAATAAACCTAAAATGTGGTCAGAAATAGGGGGTTTAGTTATCTTTCAATGAATTATTTATAAGCTCTGAGTTTTTCATTAACTGATATATATATATATATATATATATATATATATACAGCATGTATAGCTTCTTTCATTCATTTATATTACTTCGATGACTTAAATATTTAATTCATTTTTATTATTGTTTAAACCATTCATTAATTAATTTACAAATTTAATTCGTAATTTATTTATTCAAATGATTTAATTTGGGCTTTCATAAATTTAAATAATCGCATTTTTAATAAATTAAATTTTATTTTTTATTTGATATCCTAATTAAATTAAATTTCATATTTCAGTTTACTGAATTATTCAATTCATGAACTTACTTTATTAAATTTATTTACTTCAGTCATCATTCTAAATACTTAAATTGTCTATTTAATTATTTAAGACATTTACTTAATTAAATTGATTCCATCAATTCATTTAGATTACGTACCTGCTTAATTTATGGCCCTGGGGTCGACTCAGCCTCTAACAGAACTGAGTACCAGGAGCATTTCCTGGGGGTAAAGGCGGCCGGTGCGTAAGACTGACAACCTACCACCATCCTGTGCCGTTGTCATGAAATCTGGGGACCTTAACTTCGTGGAACCCTCTGGGCCACTCCAGGCCTGTAATGGGACTGCTTTACCTTTAATTAACCTTCTTAATTTATTACTTTATTTACGAATTTATCTAAATTAACTTTCAAAATTTAATCACATTATTAATTACGCCAAATTTACTGACATAATTATTTAATATACTGATTTAATTCACCTAATTAATTTTAAACCAAAAATAAAAATTAAATTTATTTAATTTTTTATTTTATTAGATAATTTGGATTATTTAAATTAATTCATACTAATTAAATTGTTTTCAATTAATTTGTCTACCGATTAATGTAGTTTTTAATTTATATAATTAATTAATCATTTGATTGGCTGCTAACTAATTTATTTATTAATGTTGTTAATTTATTAAATTGTTATAATTAAGTTTCTTTTAACGTGTTTTAATTTAGCCTACATTTATTTAATAAATTCATTGCTTAATATATGAAAGTTATATAATATAAAATATTTTGTTAAGAAAAATGTTTATTTTTAACTTAATGTCTTACATTACTAAGGTTTTTAATTTATCTCTTCAGTTTGTTAAATATGTGATTAAATGTAGTTTATATATATGTATTACTTTTTCATTACTTTATGTAATTTGTATATTTACTTTTGTTTACGTATGGAATCATTTTATTTATTGCATTTATTTTGTATGAGGATTAATTTTTTTATTGTTACTTGATTTACACAAATAAGTTATTCATTTTATTTAATTATTTTGTTTATATAGCTATTTTATCAATTTACTAATTCATATAATTTGATTAATTACATTTTATCAATTTACTAATTTATATAATTTGATTAATTATTGCATTCCGTTACGAATTTTATTGATTTAATTAAAGTAATCACTCACTTCATTTTATAAATTCCATTTACTATTTATTTAGTTAATTATTTCATGTTCTAATTAATTAGGCGAAGCGTAGATAAGGGAAACGTGTCACTGTACACGCCATAAAGGCACATATCGGAAGTGGATTTATACCTCCACCAATTCTTAATATCCTCACCGGACAGATATAAGCAGTCAGTTTCCCGCCCCCGACCATTGTATCCCTGGGAACGAGTCCCTCGCCCACTGACTAGGATGCTTGTTGGCCCCAGAGCAAGATCGAACGTTTATGCAGAGATTCGCTTTGCCCTTGCCAGTCATCGAATTCCACATCTTGGAGCCCCTATTCTAATCACTGTATTGACTGAGCTATTCCGGCTCCTACCGTAACGACAAATAATGTCGCTTTGTGACGACTTTTCCTTTGATCGTGTTAACTAAAACAGCGTGATCACACAGGCCGCTCCTAGGTACAGACGGTGTGAAGCTATGGGGGCAGGGCGCAGTCTTGAGAAATGAGGAAGTCATGATCTTCACAAGTTGCACCACACTGTCACCGACAATAAAAAAAGTACACTGTCCGCTCCTAATTAAAATCCATGTGTGTCAGACAAATATGGCGAGAAATATATTCTAGAGCACTCTGTATTAGTGAGATGAAAAATGTGGAAGGTCTTAGATAAATATTTTTCAACTCCAGCACAGACAGTGTGGCTATGATGGAAAAACAACAGTGCAGAGCGGGAAAACGGAAACCTTGGAGCTTTCGACTCTTCTTTGTTTGTTCAGCATGGCTGCGTCCTTGTGGTTATTGTTAAATATCGAAGAAGTAATTGCTGAAACACTCATGAACACTTCTTTATTATGTCAACAGCCTACAAGGTACAAGGTTTGTGAGAACTAATCAAATAATTTACTGCACTGAAATTATCTGCAAAAGTCAGTAATATGAGGTAAAGTAAAGGTAAAGTGCACCCTTGTACAGGCACTGAGGCTCTGAACAGACCGTTCGGCCCATAGGAGGAGTAGAGGTATAGCTCTACTCTTTCTCGACAACGGCACGAGAAGTGGATGAGTGGTCAGCATCACGCCTCGGCCGCTCTTTATCTCCGGAAAAGACCCGGTACCCATTGTACAGGAGGCTGGGTGGGCCCCAGGGCCGGTCTGGACAGGTGCGAAAAATCTCGTCCCCACCGGGATTCGATCCCCGGACCGTCCAATCCGTAGCCACTCGCTATACCGACTACGGTACCCGGCCCACAAAGTCAGTATTATACTAAATGCGTAATTATATGAAATGAAATACACAATGTGCCATTTTTGTCAACAACTATGAGGAACGACGGGTTTTAGGCAACTTCGCAATATTGCAAAAAGCGACAATTAGCTTCATCATGTCTGTCTGTCCGCACGGAGGAAATCGGCTTCCGCCGGACAGACATTCAACAAATTTCATGTTTTAGTATTTTTCGAAAATCTGTTGAGGGAATTCAAGTTTCATTCAGATATGACAAGAATAGCGGGGAATTTATACGAAGACTTAAGCACATTTATTATATCTCGCCGAGTTCTCAAGAGAATGAGAAATATTTCAGAAAAAATTGTGGACAAAATCCAAACACACATTTTGTGTTCAGTAATGCCCCCCCCCCTCCCGAAAATCGTGCTGTTTGTGAGATAATGTGGAAAAATATGGTACAGCGGAGTAGGCCACAGATGACAACATTGCGCATGCGCATTGCACGTTGGATACCTAAGGCTACAAACACAAACTCAGAATATGTAATACTTATTGCTTTCCCACTGCAGCAATGGTCGCACGAACGCGCCTCAATGTTATGTTATACGTACATTGCATGTCATGTTGTGGCTCATTGCTGTCACGTGACTTCCTCCACCTGCAGGACAACCTCCAATCCGCAGTCGCGCTCCTTGCGTCACACGACGGAGTAAGTCCGGTGATACCGCTAAAATTTCGTAACGTCTGTGCGTTTTAAATTCAGAAGAACATTTGTAATATGCCTTTCGGTCACTAGGGAAGTAATGTATATGAAATAATGTAAAAGCCCTCTCTCTCTCCGTTCGTGTTCTCTCCTTCACTGCTGCTACGAGATGATGAAAGATGAAATACACAAAGGACTGGCTCTTTGTCCCTCGCTGTTTTGCAGCCAGACAACCACGTGCGATTTAACGCATCAATACGCACACCCGTCGGTATTTGAGAAACTTATCACAATGCGGCACTCCGGCAGTTACTAATGAAAAAGGCCGGATGACGTCACAAACCTTCCCTTTCAGAATCTGAATTTAGCAATATCCATGGAACATATGTTACCGAACGTTGTTAGGAGAGAGTAACGTACCGGGAAAATTGACTGAACTGCTGTCATTTCGGTCTGATGACGGAGCAGCTATTCTACGGTCTGCAGACATACAGGATGCCCTTCAGAATTATGTATCTCCTTATCCTTCAACATGAGGATTTCTTTTAGTCAATTGCATCGTTTGTTCTTAGAACACAATTTTCACACAGGCTTACACAACCAGAACTTGTTTCTCACCCTGTATTTTACAAAGCTCCTACCATTAATTTCAGTCGGTTTGTATGTTGTGGTATCATCTTATGTGACGTCACTGTCATCTCATTATTCAGTACACCACAGCCGAAGTATTTAAATACAGTCACCAGCTTAGTAACTCCTTCTGCTGTTAGTATTACAGCCATCCTCCGCTTGTTACCATTCAGTCACATGTTTTCAACTATATATTTTATTACTATTATTATACATTTCATTGCTTCATTTAATTGTGATTAGTCTTCGTTACAACAACCTTCACTGTCTGTAACCATTATTTGGTCACCTGCGAACAAGATTGTGGTTACGTAACCGATTGGTAGAAAGTAACCGACGTTTCAAAACAACCGATGGGTCTTATCTTCAAGGGTCAAGCAGTTCACGCAAGATTGTATGCCCTTTGAAGGTAGGACATGTCCCGAAACGTCGGTAGTTACCAATAGACGCTGCGCAGCACCCCAGAAAGGCGAAGATCTCTACGCTAACTGAAATTAGTAAATTTCCTTTATTAACAGAAGATGAGGAACAAGGGGGTTGGGGGGGGGGTTGCAACAAGCCAGTGGAGGGCCCCTCGTAACGCACTGGGGTCATGAGTCCCCTGTTATGATTAATTATTTAAATAAACATGAATAAGACAAAACAAAGATCGTAAGACCGATGATTTTAGGCGGATCGCCCTGCGAGCCCCACCCCGTCGTGGGATCCTTCTAATAGTAAAAAGGCACTCAGAGGACACAACGAAACCCATACTACGGCCAAAATGTGGAGACCCCACCTCAAATTCAAAACTTTAAAACAAGAACCCTAATCTAGCCCTCCCCATACTCTTGTCACAACATCAAATGTTGATGATTTACATGACCCAGCGCCCTCCCAAGTACAGTTTATTCAACACAACCTGTACCGCTGAACATGACGGAATTTAGTGAGCGTCATATTTTGTGATGTGTGGTTAAGTACTGTCAATTGTACTCTAAATGCTTTGCTTTTATATTAACTGTCTGTTTTTACTAAATATTCTAAATGTTTCGAGAACTGTACAGTCCGTATGTTATTTTCTTTTCATTGAATTTTCTTGATTAATTGGAAGCCTAATTTGTATAAATTATACTTTTTTTTTTTTTTTACTGGCCGGATCAAAATTAAATGTGATCTTATTTACTTTCCCAAAACCTCATCCGACTATTTGCAGTCCCTCTCTTATTCCACACTTCGTTCACCACACTTAGCGTTATCCACATGTCTCACTGTCATCAATAAGCATTTTAGTGCGGATTTTCAATTGTTTCGCATTTTGGCTGCGTATTCGTCGTCGTAAGAACTGGAAGTTCCAGGCTGCCAGCAATTCCGTGATCTGGAGGATCAGTAACAACCCTTCCAAGGCTCTACCTGTTTGCAGTCTGGCAAGGACACTCCAGTCGTCAGGATATTTTCTGGGACACAGAAGCTCATAGAAGTCATCACGTTAAGGTAGTACGTAAATAGAAGACACAAAATGGATAAAGTGCTTCTGTATGTTCCATTGTAACACAGAATTTTCAAAGCATTTCAAATCCGAAGCCCCTTTCACGGTTACTGCACAAATCCCTTTCACACCACTGGCACCATCTTTACGTACGAGATCTTCGTCTGATGGTTTTGAAGATGGAGGCAGTCACATTGTTTATTCACGTTAGCTGTTGTATGCTTCTTTGTATGTTACATGCAATCAGAGTAAAAACAGACTTCAAACAGACAAAACAACCATCGAAGGCTTCAGCGCGGAGAAAACCTCTACTTTACAAAAATTCAGGCGCTCCCTTCACTTTCTCTCTCTCTGCCACTGCCTGATTGAGAGAGTCTGTACCGGGTGAATGGGGGTGTAGGAGGCTTCTGTGAAGTTGTTGTCTTGAAAATGCAATCTTGCTGCCGGTTGAACGGCGCTGCTACCCGTTACAGACCAAGTTAGGGTTTGATTAAACTTGTGTACTGCAGGGTGGGAGAGAACAAAGCATATCGTCCACATGTCTGCTGTTAAATTCTTACAGAACGCATGTATCCTTATTACCACTTAGGGATTTTTGTACTTTGTTCAAACTCCAAGAATGAAAGTATACAATGGACTGGCTCTACCCGGTTTTCCACATAGAAGCGAAATTTGGACTCTCACACTAAAGGATAAAAAGCGATTGTCATCAAAATTATATGTTTGAGAAGAACAGCGGGGTACATCCTTGTTTATGACAAAAGGAACGAAGAAATTTTGGAAGAGCTGAAAGTAGAACCAGCTGACGAGAAACCAACAAAATGCAAATTGGCTACGACAGGTCACAAGAATGGACAGCAACAGGATGCCAGAAATAATGCTGAATTACAGAACAAATGGAAGAAAACGACTTCGAAAGGATTCGAAAAGACTACTATAGGGGGCTGAAACAGGTCTATCAAGGCCTAACTGGTGACGGATGATGATGATGATGATGATGACGACGGGTGTTACAACTGATAAACATTCGATTCCTCCATACAGAAAAACGAAACCATAAAATATACGTAAGTCTACCAGTGGTACACTATATCACTAAATTGAATCGGGGTTATCACTTAATTAATTAAATCGGGGTTTATTATTTCCAAATAAACGGTCACGCAGTCTGCTGAAGTGGTACCTAATTGGCAGAGCACGGGGCGGATACGGGCCGCGACATATCTTTATACTGTCCTAGGATACTGTGCGCTGTACAACGTATCGCACATGTACACACAACACAAATGATACTGATACTTACAGCACTCTGACATATGTCGAGAAACATTTTAAAAGTAGGGACTTATCGAGTATCAAGTACAATTTAGGGCTTTTTAATTTATTGTTTCCTTTGGTGCGACAGCTCCCCCCTCCCCCTCCCCAGTGGGCCAGGGCCTCCTCATTCATGAGGTTTCAAGATCACACACAACGACGCACCACAGACGGCAGGACTCCTCTCTGTAAGTGATCAGCCCCACGAAGAGACCTCTACCTGACAACACACAACACTCACGACAGACAGACATCCATTTTTCCGGCTGGATTCTAACCCACAATCTGAGCAGGCGAACGGCCGCAGACCTACGCCTTAGACCGCGCGGCCACTGGGACCGTCATACGCAGTTATACATACACAAAAAGTAACTTCAGAAGCGTGTAGCACCATGTTCGGGCTCTATACTAGGTAGTATTGTGAACATGAAGTAAAGTCAGTTTGGCTGTCCCAGTGGCCGCGTGGTCTAAGGCGTAGGTCTACGGCCGCTCGCCTGCTGAGATTGTGGGTTCGAATTCAGCCGGAAAAATGGATGTCTGTCTGTCGTGAGTGTTGTGTGTTGTCAGGTAGAGGTCTCTGCGACGGGCTGATCACTTGCGTAGAGGAGCCCTGCCGACTGTGGTGCGTCGTTGTGTGTGAGCTAGAAACCTCGTGACTGAGAAGGTCACACCCCGCGTTGGGCCGCAGGGCCAAAAAGAAACGAAAAATAAAGGCAGTTTCAGTTAAACAACCATGTTCACTCAGCAAAGCGGACAGTGCGAAACGTCTACTCAGAGCGAAATAGAATAATCTTAGGATGGAACATCCTGTTGTGCTGAGTAAAAGGGCAGATTAAAATCAGGCAGCAAATGTCAATTATTTGTAGACAATACCTTTCAGTGCGTGCAACCTGCTACATGTTCCGGCCTTATTGCATGAGGCACGAGTGTCAAAACGTCATTAGTTGAAAGGAATCGAGATCTGCCTTACATTTTCTGTCTTTGTAAAGGAAAACAAACTGATTTAGAACTTTCTGACGTATATTAGATAAACTACACACAAATTAAGCTTTGTTGATGCAGCAGTAACGTAGGTAGAGCGCTGTAAGTGGGGCTGCTTCTGGACGGGCTTACTGTCCGATTGCGGACGATAATGTAGAAAATCTCCATGTTCATCCAAGGCGCCACATTGGTTTGAAGACACCAGTATTTTCTGTTATTCCATACTCTCTAGCTTGGGGGGGGGGCATTAATGGGCGTCATCTAAAAGATGCAAAACACGTGTCTTTCTGCAGGGACGGTTGATGATGGCGCTGTGAATAATGGCCGAAACATGGAGCACGTTAGACATTAGAATGGATTGTCTAACAATATTTGTGCCTGAAGGAATATTGTTTTATCTGTGAAAAGGGGATAATTATTTACTTAAACCAAATTTGCAATCAACATAGCGGTCAACATTAATATTAATGTCGCCTAGAATGCGATGCTATGGAGGAAACGGGTAAACGGATACGGGACTAGACGGCGTCGCATCTCATCATGCATTTATCATTGTTTATCAACTGAATTACAGCCAGTAAGTCACAGTACTTAATTTGTCTTAGAGGCTGTCAGTTATAAGAAGAATACTGTACTTACAGGTAAATCGTTTAAGACAGCAAGAGAAATATTCATGTAAATGTTGTAAAATTGTAATCCAACGACTTACTGATGTAGGGAGGGGAGAACGCGTCTGTTCGGGCGTCCAAACTTTTACTAGCAACAGCTAAGTAAAGACAAACTGACGATATATGCAATGCAAATAGCCAGGTCACTGGAAAAAATGAATTCTTGCATTCAATGAAAAAGAAAGACTTGCGTCTCCAGGTGTTTGGTGCTATATCGTTCGGCCAGCAGATCTCTATGTTTCGAAGCATCGTACTGCCTTCGTCAGGGCCAAGTACTCCAAACCATATCTATACTTTTCCCATGGGGCTATAATTTTGTACAGTCTGACTGTGAAGATAGTGACACTACGAAGCTCCGAAACTACGTAGCCAGCGACGTCCAATCACCACATCCCAGGAAACTCTAACCTTCAGGAACATCTCTGCGAGAATCTCAAATCTCACGAAACTATAACTCTTTCGAAGTAGCTGGCTATACAGTGGCACTGACGACCACACACAAAACAAGGACAGTACTGTATTCTGACATACAAAGAGTACGAATTTATCGACGTTTCGAATTAATGTAGAGCCCCTACTTCGAGACACTGCAGAAGTATTCTTCATAACGAGGGAAGAAAGAACCTTGAATCTCAGGGGTGTAACATAATATGATTTATGTTGCTGCAGGGTGCTTCACCCTCCGCCTACCTTACATTACAGCCCACCTGTTACTCATACGAGCCAGCCGTTTAATAGGAATTCAGGAATTGAATGACTGCTCAGACAGGTGAATGACTGTCCAGTTTGTTGCAAGATGGCGCTGCCAAAATTATATATATATATATATATACAGGGTGTCCCAGGAGGAATGTGCCAGACTTCGGGAGAGTGTTCCTTATGTTAAAGTATACCGATATAACCCAAAACACCTATATCCAAAGTTGAACGGTTAC
>Ga0123354_10019504_pt1 | contig 10650 bp, 7 predicted proteins | sample TergutLab28metaG_2_FD_97872 | JGI IMG/M metagenome (GOLD analysis project Ga0123354, IMG submission 97872) | Labiotermes labralis P4 segment gut microbial communities from Petit-Saut dam, French Guiana - Lab288 P4 | ecosystem: Host-associated > Arthropoda: Insects > Digestive system > Gut ...
TATGTACGTTATGTACCCACAACTCTTTGTTTTTTAATGGTATACTATGATTATTAATAACAAGTTGGCGGTTGCGCGAGTATGTGAGGCAGGAGCGATGTTAGTAACACGTACGTGTGGGTCGTGAAGTGGTGTTTCATATTAGATATTGGGAAAAAGTACAGCATTGTCTAAAGTATTATTTTTATAGAAATTAAAGTGAGTGTCTTAGTCTTTGCGGAAATTTTATTTAGCTTTTCTGTAGCTGGTAACTGCATATTAAGATGTTAAATTTGGTACTACACACTGCATCTTAAATATTGTTTGCAAGTAAAGAATTACCACTATGGCGACGCAGCGAATCTTTTGAGACCATAAACTGCAGATTTAACTTGCAACATTCACCGATTGGTCTCCTTAGGGGAAGTACCGTGTCACAATGTTCTCAGTGAGGTGCGAACTCATTCTAAACATCGGCACTATAAGACCGTGAGAGGTTGGCTTCTTGACCAGCCGCTATATCCAGGCGACGGAGTACCGGCACCCATTTAATAGCAATCTGGGTAGGCCCCAGAGCTGGTCTGGGTGTAATGAATCGAGCCACAATTTTTCGGTCGTTCGGCTCGTAACGTAGTTTAGTTCGCGTTTTTTCGTCCTCTGTTAGAAGAGACGTAACTTAAAACTGCATTACTTCTCCATAAAGGTTCGTTAGCGTTGTGGATTTATGACATGGTTGCTGACAGATGGCAAGTTGGGGGTACGCATTGGTTTCTTCTTGTGGGTTGGTGTTCACCATTGAAAAGTTTATTACCCACTCTGCAGCACGCATATGCAGGTAGTGTGGAGTTCTACTGTAACTAATTGAATTTGGCCGTGTACGGATGTTTCCAGTAGGGATATCGCCATTACCCAGTCGATTCTTCAACCCTGGCAATAACATGCTGATTGCTTTGATGCGAGATATCGCCCTTGTGTTAACCAATACAGATATAAGGTAGAGGTGCAGTGAAAGCACAACAAAAATTACTTTATTTGCATAATGGTGGCACAGAGCTAACAACTACAACACTTAACCGGCCATCATCAGGTTTTATTCTACTGTAAGGTAAAAGGTAAAGTGTATAATTCGCAAGCGCCATGTTGTAATCTATGGCCTGTCCGACCGTACGGTATTTTTCCACATGATCTTATAAACGGCAAGATTTGGGAGGGGGGGGGGAGGAGGAGGGATATTGAAAAATAAGGTGTGTGTTTTAATTTTCTATACAGTTTTTGTCTGAAATATTTTTAGAACATCCTAAGAAGAACTGAGCGAAATATGATCAAACACGTATATTGGTCTTCTTGAAAAGTACCCGTTTTTCTTGTCGGGTTTTAGTGAAACTTGAATTTTTCTCGAGAAATTTTCGAAGAATACTCAAATATCAAGTTTTCATAAAAGACCGTTCAGTGGGAGCCTAGTTATTCCATGCGTGCGGACTGACAGGCGACGGACATTCACGACTAAGCTATTAGTCGTTTTTCGCAATTTTGCGAACGTGCCTAAAAATGAACACACACACACATTCACTTATTTCTGTGTTTTGAGATCTATAGGAATCTCAGTAATACATGATGTAAGCAGACTGTAGATTCTCTGAGTGTTAAACCCGGTGGTACGTAGAGTAACCGCTAGGCCTGAAGAAATTGTTATTCTTTTTGGTCAGACGCTACACGTTCATTGCTTGAAGGTTTGGCCTTCTCAGCTACTTGCCGAAGAAATTTTAAGTTCCTGAATTTTAACCCTTTAAACGCCGAATTAAATCCCATCTGCTGGCATTATTAGGAGCTCACCATGTTCTCCACGTCAGCCGGATAATGGTTAAAGTAAGCAGGCACGCAGACTAGTGTTGTTATGTCCAGCGGTGTTAAGGGACAGCCTGTTCAAACATGCCCCATGTGTGACGACAGTGTGGACAGGCTGTAGGTTCTGTATAACTGTAGTGGGTGGGCCCGGTAGCTCAGTCGGTATAACGACGTACTACGGGCTGGATGGTCCGGGATCGAATTCCGGTGGGGACGAGATTTTCCGCCCGTCCAGACCGGCCCTGGGGCCCACCCAGCCTCCAGTACAATGGGTATCGGGTCTTTCCCGGGGGTAATGTGCGGCCGGGGCGTGCTGCTGACCACTCACCCCCTTCTAGTGCCGTGGTCATGGAAGAGTAGAGCTATACCCCTACCCACCCTCTGGGCCACACTGGGCCTGTAACGGAATCACTTTACCTTTTTTTTTTTTTTTTAAATAACTGTAGTGGTATCTGGGAAAGTGCTGTCTGCGGTAGAAGGTGCGGGGTTGGAAGCTCGGCAGTGGATAGTATCATGCTTATGTGACCCTTGCCAAGATCAGAATTAAATTAATGGAAAGTGAATATCGAGAAAGAGGAGGAACGTGATACGTAAGGAAGCGGAGGGTTTATGGAAGAAGAAAGCGAGGCTTTGTTTGAGTAGCTCAGAAATGAACATCGCTTGAAGCCAATTTAAATCCTCCTCTCATGCTTCTAAGCTCGCCTCTCTTTCTCTGGATACCAGTCCCTTGGGGTTGAAACCCCCTTGCCCATCATGTTTGACGTTATAAGTGGTGTAAGTCTGTGTAGAGACAAGAAGTGCCCCCCAACACGCCATTAAAACTGCTTTGGCTCATAGAACTCGGTGGGTTTGTTATTGAAGAGGTGGATAATTCTTTACCAACATACGCAGACCATCAGTCGGTTGATGGATTGGGCATGCAAAGAGTGGTTCAAAAGTGCCCTAACGCATAACTTAACATGAAGCAAACACAAACAAACTGATTAGGCACCTGAACCAGCTGGCGCAGCTGAACAAGCTAATGTAATCGACCAATCCACTACAACTTCCAACGCAATAACCAAACTTTCCCGCTGTCCTAACTGAATTAGTTAATTTAATTGATAGAGCGAGTGTAATTAAAGGGCCGTACTCACCTTATTCGCTAGCCAAGCTGAATTAGCTAATGTAATTCAGCATTCTAACCTAATTCTGCCTGTTAGTCCAGATGACCTAACTAACTTAATTCAGCTTACAGAGCTAACTCTGCATGTTAACCTAACTGAACTAACTAACCGAATTGAGTGAGCATGTTAACGTAATGCTGTCCGTTAGTCCAGCTGACCTAGCTAACTTAATTCAGCAAACTGACCTAACTCTGCCTGTTAACCTAGCTGAACTAGCTAACCGAATTGAGCATGTTAATGTAATTCTGTCCGTTAGCCCAGCTGACCTAGCTAACTTAATTCAGCTTACTGAGCTAACTCTGCCTGTTAACCTAGCTAAACTAACTAACCAACCGAATTGAGCATGTTAACCTAATTCTGCTTGTTAGCCTGACTGAACTAAATAATCTAATTCAGCATGCTAACCTAATTCTGCTTGTTAGCCTAGCTGAACAGAATAGCCTAATTCAGCATGCTAACCAGCTAGTCTAGCTGAACTAGCTATTGTAATTCGATATCCTAACCTGATTACCTGCTAGCGTAGCTGAAGTAGCTAAACTAATTCAACATGCCAAGCTGATTGTACCCGCTAGCCTAGCTTAAAGAGCTAACATAATGCTACTTAATCTGTGATTGCTTTTTGAACAGTTTCTGTTCGCGACGTCCATATTTATTTACGGAAGACCAGAATATGTCTTTTCCACAGCGTGACCCCCCCCCCTTTTTTTAAAAGGATGAATGGACGTGTGACGATCGGGGTTGCATGTGCGCTTAACTCTTCCATAAAACCCCTTCTCTTTCTGTAATATGATATACGTGCGTGTTAGTTATGCGTGTTATTTTCACGTCTTCTTGTACAACACAAAAGATATAATGTCACTCTAGCTGTTTGTATATAACTTGCCTTATTTAACCCGTGGAAGTTTAATTAAGAACGTCGCAGAACTCATTCTGTAGGGGTTGGGGGTTAGCTATTCGAGGTGCCAGTTTACTTAACATTGCTGCATGCCGTGTGACGGTGGGTTGGAGGAATCGTCTGTTTTTGAGAGATACGAAATTTGCGTCAGTCTTTCTGGAAATCTGGCAGGAAAGTTGTTTGCTCTGCACTGAGTCCGGTTGCCAGGTAACCAATGAAAGAATTGAGAAGAAGACACTGAACTAATTTATGTAAACGAATTTCCGAACTCGTCTTCCGCTGGGTAGCGTCGAGTCTGACTTTGTTTAGCAACAACGCCGTTCCAACTACACAGTGCACTCTTTGTTTGTAGATTTAGTAGTTAGATGTTTTAAGAAGTCCCTTGGTTTTCTTTCTTTTTACAGATGTTGGATCCGTAGGCGATCTAAGTAAATTCATTTCACTACTGCAATTGTTTGTTCCTGTAAGTTAAATTTTATTACTGTCCGTGCAGCTACGCTTGCAGTTTTCAAGTGGTTTCTGTGGGCAAGGTATATCGCCTCGCTTCTGGTACTGACCTCAACTTTCGTCAGTAGATTCATTTCAGCATGGCTAAAGAATACTTGTCCACTGACGTACGTAAAAATTGAAAGTGGTTCCAAAGAACTGTTATACGAAAAGTATACAGATTTAGAAGAAACAACGGGCCTAATGCTGTTGCGCATTTGTTGTTTGGCCCATCAACCAATTGTAGCTGATATCTGTTAGTTCATGTTACGACCGCCAGGAGCTATTGTATAGAGAAAGCCCTACTTTATCCGTAGCAGCCTAGCGCTTAAGTAGGTTTGATTTGTTGTTAAGCAGAAAATGAACAAAGAGTTATTTTTCATACTCGCGTAAACAGCTACAGAAACGTACAAAGTGCTTGAAAGTTTATGTAAATTAAGTTCTGTCTCCTGCTTGTGACTTCGAATGGCTTAAAGGATTGCGAGAGGCCTGAGAAAATTGAAGATTATCCGAGGACTGGGCTCTCTCTTTTCCGTAAAATGAAAACCTCCCGTAGAGCAAGATGATTTCAGGGAGTCGAGGGCATCCAGAAGAACGCACCCGCGAAATTAAATGCAGTTTCTTCCGTCGTTTTCGATGTCTGTTTTGTGCATCCTTTGAAAGTTCTGTTAGAGTTAGGGGAATTTAATTAAAAAGAAGACGGAGCAGTGTTCTTATTATTTCGTATGTATCTTGTCTTTATAGTATAGACCGATTGCCGGAAGTTTATTTCTGACCACATGTGCCATTTAGAAAATTTCACTGTCTGGGGACGTGGTGTGCTCTCATGAAACTCGACAGTCAGTAGTTCGATGAACTTCGTGTAACAGCGCGTCGGAAAGCAGGCACATGTAATGTTATATTTTGTTTCTTCTTCGTTCGCACTTCCTTTTCAGTTGTTCTTCCTCATTCTCCCGTCTCTTTAATTCTTTTGAGCTCCACGTTCCATTTCGTCTTTCCTTTCCATGAGTCCAACCTCCTCCCCCATCAGCCCCGTCCTCTCAAAGTAAAGCCGTAAGCTTCTTCGACGTCTTTGTCACCTGCTGCCTGAGCGCGTGGCTGTATCTGCCGACGTCACCCACTAATACAAATGGCTGCTGATGCTCTCCCAGAACTTAAGTGAGTTTCACTGGAGGGAGAAAAGAGGCTTTTGTGTGTGTGTGCCTGTTTTTGTTTGCGCTGAGCGTTCACGCTTAGACAAGGCACGCCAAATTGAAAGCGGTGTGTTTATAAAACCACCCCTGTTGGTTCTATCCACTATCTTATATATATATATATATATCCTTTTTTCTCGCCTCCGCATTATATTCTACCTTTTGCCAAAATTGTACATTTCGGAGGCTTCTTACACAGCTAAGCATCTTAAGCCACCGAATAGTGTACAGCTTTGCTGTCGGTTTCAGCCTATGTGGGATCATAGCGATTCAGTTAGCATTAATCACACTGAACACAAAAGACTATGCGCCTGTATGTAACCGTGAAGTACAAAGGATGCTGGCAAATGCTGCCGTTAAATGTCTGGGATTCTGTGGCAGTAGGTGGGAATCTTATTGCAATAGCGAATTCGCATGTTGTGACGACTTCCTTGATTACCTTTCAGTGAACACCGAAAGTGGGAAAGCAATGACGTAACATAGGTTGTATTTTCTACTCATCACCGTACGGTCTTGTAGTGTAATGACCGGTGCTGCGTAACGTCCTATTAACCGCGGGCCACTGAGACACGAGTGGTTTGACGAATTGCCAAAGAGAGTTTGTAAAACGATCATTGAAACATCACTTCTGTTTATTGTATTCGCGTTTGCATTAGATGACGATGAAATAAACGCAGCTACTTTAATAAGTAATGCTTATTCATTTATTTTTTAATGTTTTGCTGACCGTGCATCTCAGTATAATCTTAGTAATTAATCAACTTAATGCACAAAATCTTGTTTTGTAATAAGTTTATTATATGCCTCTATATGTTTCGAGCACAATGTGCTCATCATCAGGAGGTCCTCACTCAACCTGTGCACGGTACGGCCACCTACAGGCGTGATGCAACCAGATGCTGTATAATACAATTTTGACCTCCTGATGGTGAGCACATAGTGCTCGAAACATATAGAGGCATATAATAAAGTTATTATAAAACAAGATTTTGTGCATTATGTTGGTTAATTACTAATATTATTCATTTGTATCTGTTCCCGATGTAATTTACCGGATGCGCCAATAGGATGTGATGATCTTCAGATCGCTGTTTTGATGAAGCGGGTAGAATGTGCGAAATACAGCAGCTGTGGAGAATTCTTAGTAAAGTGCTGTCTTTGTTTTTGTTTTTTTTTCTTATATTTGCGTCTTAAAAGTGATATCCCTGGCATGCAATACATTTTTTGTAACTGTGGTCGTAAATTAACCCAAAATATTCGCAGCAGACGTTTTTCAGTGTTCCTGATTTTCACTAATTTCGTCCCTGTTTTGCTGTATCACCTCCGCACACGTGACGGGCTGGTTCGCGTGCCCTTTGTCCTTCAGGTGTACCCAGAGAAAGCAGTCGGTCGCAGTGAGGTCAGGAGACTTGGCTGGCCAGGCGATGTCACCAAAAACATGAAATGACCTGTCGGACAAACATACTGATGTTGATGCATGTAAGAATCCCGAGGAACCACGTGCTTAACGAGTCACTTAAGAAAAGGTTGAGGACTGCATGTGACCGGCTGGCCACGGGATTTCACCGCCCCTTTGAACGTTTACGAAACGCTCAAAACGGCGGTGGACAGAAATCGGTCAGTGCACAACGAAACCGGCTGTAGTCACCTAGCAACCAGATCAGAGACCTGATAGTGCTGTCAGCTGCTGAGGGATGTGTTCATTGTCACCGATACTCATGAGGTGTGAGAAAGTCGGGTTAGATTAAGTTACCCCTGCAACGCCCAATGCAGTGCAGACGTAGCGGCAGATTGCATAATGCACAGAATGTATCCAGGTGACGTCGCTTGTACATACCCGCCAACTGTAGTTGTGTTCCCATTGTTTTCCCACACTGCCTGCTCTAGCCAGTGTTTTGTTTAGAGAGTGAGGGGATGGTTTTGGGAACAATAGGAGTTACCAGGACAACCAACCACCAACAGCCAATAGGAGAATAGACCGAAAGCTCGGGTGTTGTGTCGTATTCACTCTGTGTGTGTGTATGTGTATGTGCGGAGTATGAAAGGTTTTGTAATTTCATTTCATCCGAATTCACTTTCTCTGTCGCTCTGTCTAAAAGCGCAGAACTTTGAAGGAACGTAGGTACACTCGTGAGTTCTCCGTTTGCGGATATGAAGGCCTGATGCGTAAACTGTGTATGGTTTAAAATACCAGAGATGCCTAGAATGAACACAGATCTCCTTCTGTTTTGTTTATTCAGCAGTATTTTGGCCGCAGCTGTGTACGATAATGATTACCTATGAAGGCCCGACCGGAATCCGTTGGAAACTCGTTCCTGCAATCAGTGAAGTGACTCAGATCCGATTTTGCAATTCATATATGCCGTTGTTAGGTGTTAATACATACATACATGCATACATACATACATACATACATACATACACACACATACATACATACATGCATACATACACATACATACATACACACACACACACATAATACATACATACACACATACATACACACACACACATACATACACACACACATACATACATACATACACACATACATATATACATACATACACACACAAAATACATACATACATACATACATGTATATAGATATTGGTTAAGTGCTTGTGAACGGAGGATATGCGTTTTTTGGTAGTTGGCAACGACGTTTTCAGCTCGAGTTTGTTACGCCTGGTGCTCTGGGCTACAGAATTATTCGGTAGTTTTGCATCAGTGCGCTAGAAACATTCGATTTTGAAACAGCAAAAGATTTAACCCACTCTGTTCTGACCTTCATCGGCTAGTGCACCCGCGCACTAATTATTCTGTTTGTGCTGAACGTTCAGTGCAGCTGAACACTAGCAGCTCCGTTGTCGAAGATTAAATGTTGCAATGTGTCAGCTGTTGGATGTTAACCGACATTTCGAAGCATCGTAGTGCCTTCATCGTAATTGACAAGGAGAGCTTGGCTCTGAAGATGATGACACTCTGATCCTCGAAACGTCGGTAGTTATATTTACCAGTCTTCACTGCGTATCTTCTCAGAAGACTAGCACCACTGTAAGGACCTCATCAGAGCACAACTTCGCAGTTGTTGTGTGACGGTGCTAAGTTTGGTACAGTCCCCTGAAGTATTTGCAGAGCTGGAATAACGCATTCGGTATAGTGACTACCCTACGGAATGAACGGTCCAAGGCTCGAATCCCTGTAGGGGCAACAGATGTAGCGCTACTCCAAAATGTCCAGACCGAATCTGGGGCTCACCCAGCTCCATGTACTCTTCAAGTTGACGCCAGATGTAGATTAGTGACCACCTTCACGTCCCCAGCCCTTTACACCCGTGGAAAGAGCCCTGATGCCTCGTCATTGGTCGGCCGTGTGACCTGCATAGTTGGTACTGTTGTCTCGGAGAAGAGGTACGTCTTCCTATCAGGAATAGATCCAGATTCCTGAGATGTCCAGCGTCTGGTCTGGTTAGTGTACTGACAGACCTATGTCTGTTTCAGTCAAGATGTTTTTCTATTAAAATTTGAATGCGGTATCTTTCACGCAAAGAGAAGTCAGTGAACGAAACAAGTTCTAGGCTGTGCGTAGAATTGTGTCTTGTGTTGTAACAGTGGGTGAAGAGTCGTGTTAGGATAATGCAAGAAATCCGTATGTTGACGTAGACCTGTAAACTAAAAAAGGCGAGACCTGATCCTTAGGAATCCTACATTTGCAGAACAGGAAAATAGGATCTTCTTAATGTTTGTAAGTTAAACAATGGGGCGCAGATACAAATGTTTCGTTGTTTAATGGTGTTTACCGAGCATTCGGATGCCAAGACAAACAAGATCCTTTTCGTGATTTCAGGCTTCCGCCGAGAAGTAACTGAGAACTGCGTTCTTCAGGGTTATTACGCAGCCACTAGCGTCATTTGTTAACACTGCTGGCTGTGTAATAACTCAGAAGAGCACATTTCTCAAGGCCTTTTCCTCTCCGATTACACGCCTGCAAGGCTTCCCCTTCTTGTTATCAGAAGTTGGTTATGTTAACAAATGAGTGGCCTTGGTATTCATGGCGATAATGTTGCTAGGTAGCCGCAAGGTGAATTCACATTATTAACTCACGATGCGGTATCCGTTGTGTCTGAGCACGAGGTGCTCTGTAGTATTTAGACGTGAGAGGGGAGAGTTTACAGGATAATGGAGAAATGTACAAGGTGAATGGGTGTGAGGGTGTAGGGAGGATTGAGCTGGCTGAAGGTTGGTATCAGTGCCGGACAACTATGAACACCTTAAGGGAATTTATGATTATTCTCAGCGTTTAAGGCGAGGCCAAAACACGCGGTGAAGAAGGCGTTTCATATGCTGAAATGTCACGGTCCGGGCAACGGGGGAATCGTCGTTCGATTCTCGCCAGGAGCAACAGCAGTACAGACCGTCCGACAAATTTGTGTCGAATTCTACTGGAAGCGCTGGTTTTCATTTTCCCACCCTGTTGATTGTGAGAGACCGGAACTGTACCGATTAATATAGTAAGAGGAAGCAAAAATTACGTTAAAGTTCACAGTTGTGAGAAGAGCAGGACAGGCCGTTGTCCTTTTCCGCTGGCCTATAGGGAACCGTAATTGGAAGGAAAGGGCTTTGAAGCATTGGTTTGTGAAACTGCAAGGGCAGGAAATTAAGATGAACATACGAATGTAATGTAATGTATGTATATGTATGTATGTATGTATGTGTGTGTGTGTGTGCGTATGTATGTATGTATTTTTTAATATGGTTTATTGATTGCTCCATTACAGAGGTAACACTGCAAGCTATACATAATTGATGTTTATCTATTTACAGTAGTTTTTGTTCCTTTTAACTCTTATTTTCTGTTGTTATTCTGCATTTAGTTTGTCGAAAGTCATTGATGAATTTTGCAAAGTCTCTATAGTGCCTCCTTATTAGATCCTTTTTATTGGTTGGCCAGCTACCATTCTGTAGGGCGGTCGTCTTCAGCCTTTCCCTCTCTTTTGTTATCGTTTCGCATTCAAAGATTAGGTGATCCGTTGTCTGTTCTGCTGTTCCGCAGGGGCATGTTGGTTCCTGTATGATTTTAA
>Ga0123354_10019506_pt1 | contig 10650 bp, 8 predicted proteins | sample TergutLab28metaG_2_FD_97872 | JGI IMG/M metagenome (GOLD analysis project Ga0123354, IMG submission 97872) | Labiotermes labralis P4 segment gut microbial communities from Petit-Saut dam, French Guiana - Lab288 P4 | ecosystem: Host-associated > Arthropoda: Insects > Digestive system > Gut ...
GGTCAATACCATAACTGCTTTCAAAACTCACCTGTCCCGACAAACTGTTGGCCCGCTAACAAGGGGCTGCACCCTCCCCCCCCCCCTCGCGGGAACAGAGGTCTTAGCACAGACAACCGAAAACCAATTAGAACACAGGCATATAAATGAAAAAGTCTATAAGCTGTCAGCTAGGGAGAAAGGCAGACATAGTGGAATGTTCATTACGTGGTCTCTTCCTGTAACCCTAGCACCAGACTGACTTTTCATACTGACAGGATATTTCTGCAACTCAAAAGAGCAGTGCTATTCTTAAGAAGCCAACAGTTGCTTAGACAGTCAAGAAATTCCCCGCCTCTATGAAACCAAAGGGTGCGTTTCTTCATTGTCAGTGTCAAGATGCTGACAGCTTCGACAAAGATCACTGTCCAGTTCTAATGTGCACTGTCTTGTTCACAGCACCAGCGAACTACACCTTATAACGAAACGCACGAATCCAGTATACACGTACACCCTGAAACGCCATTTATATGAGCCACGTGTTTACATCAGTATTATCCTCTCGTCAATTTCTACGTCTCCGAAGGTATATTTTACCTTCAGGTCTTCTCTTTGTAATTTTCTATGCAGTTCTCATTTCCGCGTGCTACACGTTCCGTTCCTCTATGACTGTTATCATAGTCCAATTTAATATAGTCTTTGTTGAGGGTACCGATTATGAAGCGCCTTCTACACATTGGTTAACTCCACCAAAACAGATATGAATAAGTTACACTTGTCGGACCGTCATGCACACAGAACCAGGGGCGTACCGAGGGGGGGGGTTAACACCCCCCCCCCTCAATTTCCGAAGGCCCACCAAAATCGTGCCAAACTCAACCCGATTGTGAAAACTGTTAAAAATTGCTGAATTTTGGACGCCAACACCCCAAGATGTTCGGAAAAAAGGCAGTAAAATTCTAAAACTACCGCCGGTTCGCAATTGTTTTACATTAGCAGTGACAAATAAATTGGTTGTCATCACAAATAGTCTTAAAATACCAAAAATTAAGAGAATTTTGCTATATGAAATAAAATTTCTTGTACCAAATTACAGTTGCCTCCAGAACCCCTGACTAGGGGGCTACCGCCCCCAGATCCCCGTTCTGTCTGTCCTCTGTCCTCAACTGAATTTGTTGACACCCCCCAAAAAAATTCCTGGGTACGCCACTGCACAGCACTGAACTCAGCCCTTCAGTGATGTTGCAATACACCGCCTACTCTCAAAGCAGATACTTCCCTGACGTCACATTCAGAGGTCACGTCACCTCTGAACTACTGCCACGGTAACTACTCATACTTCTAAACTTACTCGTCCGCCCATTAAAAGGCTAATAATCAATCTCTCCTAAGTTACGATCAACGTTGTAGACAGCCCTGAACCCGCATTAGCGAGCTTTTAAGCTGCTCAAGATATTACACAGCCTTCATTCCCAGTACATGTCAAATTTCAGGAAAATATTCTACTCCATGATACGGACAGACCTCAAAGCTGCAGTACTTTATAACAGACTGTACTGATTTTATGGAAAGTTGGATGATGATGCTTTCAGAGAGCAATCAGTCATGACTTGTGAATGGAAACTTACATTTAGCAGTACAATTATACGCTCGTTACACAATAAAAATATGTTGCACTTCAGAAGGTTCTTAAAGCGTCTGTAGCCATATTCGTTGGAAGAAAATCAGGAATTAACCGCGTCGATCAGTTGTCGGTCGGTATTAAGTGTGCCGACTGCACTTCACATTTCTGTAGTAAAACCAACAAGATGCATCAATTTCTAAAATGTATTTTTGAAATAGCACTTTACATATTTCGGACGGTCTCTCCGTCCATCATCAGGAGTTCAAGACTGTACATATAGCTTGCTAGCAAGCAGACAGCAGACCTGTATGACATATACCTGATGCTGTATGTACAGTCTTGAACTCCTGATGATGGACGGAGAGACCGTCCGAAATATGTAGAGTGCTATTTCAAAAATAAATTTTAGAAATTGATGCATCTTGTTGGTTTTACTACAGAAATATATCACGATGCACGGTCCTATGAATGTCAAAATGCACTTCACATCTCGGCCGGGAAACCCACTGTTCTACCTTACGGTTTCCGTCCCTTTTATCAATCCTTCCAAAAGAATATGTGAAATATTTTCGTTACTTGACTCTCAGGGACAGCAATCACGGTCCAAACATCAGCACCCGCTCACCTTCCTCTGCGTTTACTGCTTACGTTCACTACAACAGTCCCAAGCTGATGGCACAGAATTATTCCGAATCGTTAAAACACGAACTAATTAGGGCACGGTTCTCCAAACCGCGGCCCGTCAGGTCGTGTTATGCGGTCCGCAGCCACATTTGTAACTATGTACAGACTACAAAAATTACACAATAGTTTTCATCTTTCTTATCTCAAACATCCCGTTGTGTGGCACAAGTTACACAGCACTTATTTATGCAATCCATACACAATAATTTGGTCGTCAGGTAAACAAGTACTGTTATTGTTAGACGTGCGGCCCACGAAACGGCCAACAACAGGTGTGGCCCTTCGCCACACAGAGGTTGGACGCGCAAGGATTTACACAATTTCCCCCCTTCCGACGCTGACATTCACAAATGATATGGGTCTGTGTTTGTTCATCTAACTATGCAGCTCCCTGTCAGTAGAACAGGGTCCCACTTCCGAATCTCGGACATGGGATTCCTTAACGCATTAAATATTTCGCGAGTTTCCTTACTTTCACCAAGCAAATGTTAGCGCAGTGTCTTGCAATAAGAAACTACTGCTCCTCTCATACTCCTCCCACCTCATCATTCATAATTCATACTATCATGCTACGCAGCTGGAAAGCCATCGTTAGCCTTCAAGCATCAATCACGGAGCTTCTTTGAAAACCCCAAGCCAATTAATTATCTTCCTACATAATAACAAAGTCAAGAGGGGGTAAACAAACAGGTGGTCAAACTCAGAATGCGATAACAACCAACATCATTTAAGCGTCCAACTGGGTTTGAACTCAACCAAAAGGACCTATGCAACACTGACTACGTGACCTTCAAGTGCGGTTTTAGATACCGTGAGGAATTTAATGTTCTTGGCTTCAAACAACTAGACCAGATCTTGTATGTTTATTTGTGTAGAACAAGGCCACACAACGTAATCATTGTAAACGACTCAGGGAACAGGAACGATTTATTTCCCGCTGCTTCAACCACCATAATCACAGACAATAATATTTGAAGCAAAAATCTAAAACAGACTTACACAAAACTGTGAAACGACCTTGTAAACCGTCTTCACGTCAAATTCGACGTGTCACAGCCACACTAGCCAACTAACATGTATGTTGCATATAACGCTAACAAACATTTCACATCCCTAGCCACAGCATGTATACCTCAGAGTGTTGCACCTAATCTGAACTAAAAAATGTAAGTACGTGTTCGCGTGTATATACCAAAGTCAACCAAAATATCGTAACAGACAAAGCAATGACTGAATTTCTGAGGTTCTCAGGGCAGTCCTGAAGAAAATTAGTCTTCTGGGATCCTTAAAAATTTTGCACAGTTAAAATTTTGATGAAGACAGTATTAAAACGCAGTTACGTCAACAGACTGGCCACCTTCGGGGAATGTTTGCTTCCAATCGGTTCATAATATTCTGCCCTCCTCCCACCTCCCACTTTCACGGTAAAAAAAAAATACATAAATTTACCCTGTTTTTGTACAAATCTGGCCTGGAGTTCGAATCACGGCAGCAGCAAGACATTTTCTCTTCTCTAAAACCGTCCAGGCCGGCTCTGTGGACCACCCAGCCTCTTATTCAGTATTAAAGGTGAAAGGTAAAGCAGTCCCATTACAGGCCTGGACAGGCCCAGAGGGTTCCAGGAAGTTAAGGTTCCCAGATTTCGTGACAACGGCACAGGTTGGTGGTAGGTTGTCAGCCTTATGCACCGGCCGCCCTTACCCCCAGAAAATACTCCTGGTACTCATTTCTGTTAGAGGCTGAGTCGACTCCCGGGCCATAGTGCGATCTGAAGGATTTTATGTCAATGAAAAATCCACTGACACCAGCGACCTTCCGATTTGTAGCACAGCACCTTAACCACTCTGCTACCGCGGTCCCCTCTTATTCAGTATTACCAGGGTATTTCTCCTTGGAGATGAAGGGACCAGGGCATGAAGTTGACCAGTCACCGAGGTTACGAATGACTGGAAGCTATAACTCTGTTCCCCCTTTGTCTTCAAGGTGTGGGGAGGGACTTTACCTTCTTTATACCCTCGCACACAACTAAAACGTGGTCTCTAGCACTAAGGGTAGAAGAGGCTAGGTATGTTTGAACACTGGGTGCCGAGGAAAATTTTTTTCCTAAGAAACAGGATGTAACAGGAGCAGACAGTGAAGTGCGCAATGAACATCTCCATTATTTGTACTCCTAACCAAGTGAGTGGAGAGAAGTGGAGTGGAGTGGAGTGATTAACTCCAGGAAGATTAGAAGAGTGCGGCATGTAGTAGGGAAGAGAGATGAGAAATGAACACAAAATTTTAATGAGAAAATCTAAAGCGAACAGACCACTTGGGACATATGAACGTAGTTTTGAGGGCAAATATTAAAACGGGTCTCAAAGGAATATGATATGGGAGTGAAAAATGGAATCATGTGACAAAAGATCGTATCCTGGAACGGACTGAATGAACCATCCATTTCCATACAAGGCAGGGACATTCGTAACTACCTGAACGACTTTTAGCTTCCCAAAACCGGCTATGCTCCACGGAATTAGAACCCGCTGGTGCATGACACTGTGCAGACTGCCACAATCAGCGTCCAGAAGCACGACTACCGAATTTCACTTCGGATCTGTTGTCACAGGTTCTCCGTTCCCTTTAGACATAATGTCGATTACTGGATGATAGAAGCGAAACACAATTTCCTACACAGTTCACTCAGTTCTATAATGAACACGGGCTCACAATTCCCACCTCGCAGAAAGTAATTGGTGCTACTGGATAGAGTTCTTGTCCACCGTCCAATTCACTGGCTGTACTACAGCACTCGTCGATATAACCAGTACCATGATCTACGCACACACGATGCCACGACTAACGTTGGATAATGGCACATTATGGCGATGGTGATGGTTACAGCGTTTTAACATTATACTGAATACTACTATCTGTCTTAGACAAGGGTCCAAGATTTTTCAACAAGCTAGGAGCCCTCTCGAAATTTATTAGGCGCCCTCGTAGAAGATTTAGTCGCCACGTCGACCTGGCGTCCGGATTGGCGCACCTCTTATCTCAGCTATTATCTGATATCCACATTTTAGGAACTGGCTCTACGCACATCTGCAGGCGACTGGTCATAATTATAACACAGTAACAGTAATTTCGTAGGTAATATTTACTATCCATATAAGTCTGTATGCTATGTCACTGTTCCTCCAATACTCTTTCACTAATCCATCTCAGTCCTCTGAGTTTTTTCTTTAAATTCTGATAAAATAGTTTATCGGCATATTAAGACAGAGGACACTGTGTGCACAGAAATCACAGTTGTCACATTAGACAGCTCTGTGTCCAGTAAGTTTGAAAATTTGCTGGGACCTACTAAATTACACTAGTACTTCAACCATAAGTTTATCTAGCATTCTGACCATCGGTTTCGTAATTACAGTTACCATCAGCAGGACTATACAGTGATAAAATACACCACTGCACAGCGTAAAAAGTGGGCCGGGTAGCGTAGTCGGTATAGCGACTGGCTACGGGCTGGACGGTCCGGGGATCGAATCCCGGTGGGGGCGAGATTTTCCGCACCAGTCCAGACCGGCCCTGGGGCCCACCCAGCCTCCTGTACAATGGGTACCGGGTCTTTCCCGGGGTTAAAGAGCGGCCGGGGCGTAACGCTGACCCCTCACCCCCTTCTAATGCCGTAGTCAAAAAAGAGTACAGTTATACCCCTACTTCCCTATGGGCCGTACGGCCTGTAGAGTCTCAGTGCCTGTACAAGGGTGCACTTGACCTTTACCTTTTGCAGCATAAAAAATGAATTCATAGTGCTCACCGGAAGGAGTCTACAGTAGAATTACACCAAGGGCCATTCACGTAACAACCTGTTATTTTGTCAACGATAACACAAAACGGATTACAGTAGCAGAGCCAGTCATAAAATATTTCATCAAAGGACAATAATAAAAAACAAATAAAAATAAAAACTAAGCGAAGATAGCCCACAGGTTTGACTACAGCCATGTTGGTAAATAACTAAACATCAAGATGACATTTCCAAAGGTTTTTTTGTTATTCGCCAACTGATGCACAGTGAATTGTCTTACAGTTTTAAATTTACGTTGAAATTAACATTAAAACAACTCCGACATGTTTCGGTGTAGTCACAGCATCATCAGTGAGCGCATTATTCGTGCAGCATGAATAATGCGCTCACTGATGATGCTGTGACTACACCGAAACATGTCGGAGTTGTTTTAATGTTAATTTCAACGTAAATTTTAAAACTGTTTTCAGACAATTCACTGTGCATCAGTTGGTGAATTAAAAAAAAAAAACATTGATAATATCACGATGCACGGTATGTGTGTACAAAAACAAGAAAAGAAAATCAAGATGACATGTCGAAAAGCGTAACACTTGTACACAATAACAAATAATTTTTTTTTGGGGGGGGGGGTCGTTTCATAATCAACAAGGTTTTCTTCACCCATAATTTACCATTCATGGCAAGAAACATTATTTCCGGGAGGAAAAAACGGAACTAAGCCACATATTTTCATTTCATCACCAAGACATAATAAAGAATGCGGCCCATACATGTTTCACAACCCCCCCCCCCCAAGCCAAATAATAAAATCCCCTTTAAAAAGTAGTTTTTCGGGCACAAAAGTTTGAAACTAACACTCACAAACTCACGTAACAGACTGTACTGTAAGACACAATATGTAACGTAATCAGTTAAAAATAGCCAGACGGTACCAAAACACAACTGGAAGCATGCAAGTACGGTCAAGTCACACCCGTGCTTAATTAAGCACCACCCCCGTTAAGGCATAAGGAAAAGCTCAACGCATTTTAACCTCGTCACTCAATGAAGGAAAGTAGCTTCACGCCCCGGCCGCCTTATCCCTGGGGAAAAGTCACAGTACGCATGTAACACGAGGGTAGATGGGCTTCAGAGTCAGCCTGGACATTTTTGGAGAAATATCTCTTGTCCATTTCCGAAATCGAAATCAGTTTCTGCGGTTGTCTAGCACGCAGCCAATCACTACACCAAATGAGCCATCCCGACTGCTAACAGAACGTATGGGGAAGCTATACACCAAACATGAACACTTGATTAGGCAACTGAAGATAGTATGTGAGTTGCGAGGTCCTGGCTGCGAGGTGACCATAAAAAGTAGCCTGCATTATGGGATGTGACGTCATCCACTCTGATAACTAGCTACCAGGCCACACGACGTCACATCCCACAACACAGTCTCCCAGCACATTACACACAATAAAAAAAATTCGGAAACGTTCTTTTTACAAGATTTTTAAAATGGCTACTTTCAATACATGTACGATTATCTAAACCAAAATTTTTATGGCGTAGAGACGCCGGGCCCGGTAAGTCGCCCTAAATCACAGCCCTCAGGAAAGTCATGCCACAGAGCAGTAGCCAGGAAGAAATAAAACTTCAAACTGTTCCACGTCTAGGGTTGCCTTGGAACACATTCGGATAGCGGCTACACAGTATTTAACTGTTGCGCTATTTCAAGTAATCAGCTACTAACAGCACGTGACGGAGGGAAACGGAATACAATCATTATTGGCCGTAAGCTTGAATAACGGCAATATCAGTTTCAAAACTCGCCAAATATGAACGCTCCTGACCAAACTAAAACAAAAAACTGACCACTACCCGTGACGTATACGTCTGTTCTGAATGAGAAATGGAGTTACTCTTAGATCAAAAACACAAATTTGATAAAATCTGAACAAAATGCTTGCAGCCAGATTTGTAGGCATTATAACGGTCATCTACCTGAAAGCACACTTTTCTGTCAAGCCGCTTTCAAAATTGGTCCTTTATAACAATATTTATGTAGGTTTCACCCTTTTTATACGCCACGAAGGCCCGTAGGGAGAGTAGAGGTAGAGCTCTACTCTTTTCTAGAGGCTCAGCACACTAGATGGGGCGGGGGGTCAGCCCCACGCCCCGGCCGCCTCTACCCCCGGCAAAGACTCGGTACCCATTTTACAGGAGGCTGGGTGGTCTCCAAGACCGGTCTGGACGGGCGGAAAATCTCGTCCCCACCGGGATTCGATCCCGGATCGTCCAGCACTTAGTCGCTATACCGACTGAGCTACCCGGCCCACCCTTTATAACAGTATTTAATTACAATAAACAGCCCGTTACGGTGAAAACAGCAGTAGTAGGTTGTTATTTGTTACAACAACAACAATATCAACCATTCGGCTAAGAGGACCTACTAAAAATATTTCTAAAGAAGAACATATCACTGATTACAACAGCAAAATCTGCAACTTCGATTCAATTATTTTTCACAATAATTACTCGAATAACACGACCACTAGTAATTTAGCAGCACAAAATCCAAATTCCCGTTTATAACAGTAATGTACGCTTTTCCACTCTACCTTTCATCTTCACCATCGGCTACTAACAGAGCTGTTTTCTCCTCCACTAACAAAACTGCAAGTTCTTCTTCGTCATCGTCCTCCCGGTCCAAGTCTTCCTGCGCAAGCGGCTCGTACTGATAAGGTTTCCTGCATCCTACCATAAACCACCTTCCTCCGTCCTCATCGGGGCTATCCTCGTGGTCATCATCCTCATAGCCTGCCGCCTGGTTATCAAGGATGAATTTAACAATACCTGCAGCAGGAGTCGAGGGACTTGATACAGCACAGTCACAACGAACGCATCGTTCAGGATCGGGACAACTCCACGCGTCGGAATCCCATAAACGATTCTGTTGGCGTCGCGACGGCGGAGCAGCGTCCGTCAGCGCCGCCATCCCAACCGACACTGAGAGAATGAAACTTACTTGCCGCTCGCTCGGCTCTAGCCAGCCGACCTGTTTGTCTGTCCGCCTATATAAACTCCTTGTTACGTTCAAATTGATGGGGTAACTTGGCGCGGAGCAATTTTTCCTATTCGTAAGTCAGGAACCATGAAAGGCAAGCAGTGTAACAGGCTGCCAGCGAAAGTAAACTGTACCCGATGAAAAGGACAGGAAAGAATTTATGCAGGAAAAACGGTAAACAAACACGATCATGCATTGTCCATTCCATGTCGAGATAAATAACGAAAGAAGAAAAACAATGCAGAAAATCAAAATAAACCGTTATGAGCCTTTGGAAAAGAAAGCCCTCCTGCATACACAACCACCTTTACATACGGCATACGAGAAAACTACGTTACGTAATCAGTAAGTAAAATTAATCAACAAAAGTAAAGACGTGGACATTTCAATTTGGTGATAAAACAAGCAAATGCAAATAAAAGTATAAGTATCTTATATTATATACACAATATGCCTTCTACATATTTCGTCCACACTTGTAGCCATCTTCAGGGAGGTTATTACAAATGATACATTACAAAAACGTACTGAACCAATGCACAAATGTACGATATTACGTTTTAAAATACTTTATACATTTTAAAACTTAATATATTACATTTGTGCATTAGTTCAAAAAGTTTTTTTTTAATATATCCTTTGTAATTCACCTCCTTGAGGATGGCTACAAGTGTGGCCGAAACAGGTAGGAGGCATATTGTGTATATAAAATAAGATACTATTATACGTTTATATGCATCCATAAAAATTCAACTACATACATGGTCAAGGATGATATAAAAATGAGGAAAACCCCACGGTAACAATATAAAACCATGATTAAAGTATTTAACCCATATTTTGTTGTCTGCCTGAACATTCCACAAGCATTCGCAGAATACAACCAACAAGATGCAACGTTTCGCAATTTATTTATTTCTGTAAGACGCTCTACATGTTCCCGACGGTTTTTCCGTCCATCATCAGGAGCTCAAAACTGCACATACAGCGTCAGGTATTTGCCAGACCAATACTGCTGCCTGCTGCTAGCCTGGCCAGGCTAGCAGCAGGCAGCAGTAACGGTCCGACGCTGTATGTGCAGTTTTGAGCTCCTGATGATGGACGGAAACCCCGTCTGAAACATGTAGAACGTCTTACAGAAATAAATAAATTGTGAAACGTTGCATCTTGTTGGTTGTACTCTGCGAATATGTTAGCGATGCACGGACCTACGAATGTTAAATTCTACAAGCAGTTCTCCGGAGATAATTGTAACAGATACAGACATATTTCAAAGTCGAAGCTTTCCCTAAACTGTAGTTTAAATCGATTTAATCTTGAATTCATTTTGTAGGATCAAACCCACACACAATAGTGTGTTAGGCCCTCTTCTGTTCCTAGCATACGTAAATGATATAGGGAGGAACATGGACTCAACTATTAGACTCTTTGCTGACGACTGCGTAATTTACAGAAAAATTATAAAACCGGAAGACATGGATAAACTGCAGAAAGACCTAGACAGACTGGGGAAATGGGCAA
>Ga0123354_10019507_pt1 | contig 10649 bp, 7 predicted proteins | sample TergutLab28metaG_2_FD_97872 | JGI IMG/M metagenome (GOLD analysis project Ga0123354, IMG submission 97872) | Labiotermes labralis P4 segment gut microbial communities from Petit-Saut dam, French Guiana - Lab288 P4 | ecosystem: Host-associated > Arthropoda: Insects > Digestive system > Gut ...
ACAGGGACACTACAGCAATGCAGAAGGTGACATGGTTAGTGTAAAGCTGACAGGGACACTACAGCAATGCAGAAGGTGACATGATTAGTGTAAGACTGACAGGGACACTACAGCAATGCAGAATGTGACATGATTAGTGTAAGGCTGACAGGGACACTACAGCAATGCAGAATGTGACATGATTAGTGTAAGACTGACAGGGACACTACAGCAATGCAGAAGGTGACATGGTTAGTGTAAAGCTGACAGGGACACTACAGCAATGCAGAAGGTGACATGGTTAGTGTAAGACTGACAGGGACACTACAGCAATGCAGAATGCAGGAGGTGAACTACTGACTTGTTTCACAAGCCCATAGTAGAAACATGGGTTTTCATCTCAACAAGGAACTTAAATCCAAAGTGGGTTAAAACCAAGGCCCTCCTTACGAATGTGTCTTTCCAGTCTGTGATGATGAATGAGTGTGGAGCGTTGGTGAAATGGCCTAAACTGAAAGATGTAGAGGTAAACCTGCAACTGCACTGAGACCTCTGTAGTGACAAGACCTGGGGTTTGAATGGTAGTTGGGCCCAAGAGATATTCCTCTTTCTCCTAAATGTCCAGACTAGCTCAGAGGCCCACCCAGCCTCTTATTCAGTGGGTACCAGGGTTTTTTCCTGGGTTAAATCAGCTGGGGCTAAAGTTGAGCACTCATCCCCATCTAGTGCTCAGTTTAGGAATGAATGGATCTTTGCCTCTTCTTCCACCTTATGCCTTCATTGCATGGACAGGGACAACTTTACTTGTTTTGCCATAACTTTTGACAGACAAATTATCATTCGTAATGAAATTTGACTGTTATTACTTCAGAGTTTCAACACAGATGAGACAGTTGTGATTCAATGGGAGAGAACTCATTGTAGTTTGTGAAAGGAGGCTGCTAGCCATGTCTCCACAACAGCAGTGCATTGTAAAATGTAAGCAGTGACATGATGTCATGTCAGTCATTTCATGGTGAAGAATTGCAAAGAATGCACTGTGTGGTCCACACTGCTATAATATGATCATGTACTATCTGCCTGGAAGCAGAACCAGTGTCTGAAGCTACAATATGGCATTCCTGACATATTGTGAAATGTTCCATCACATGGGTGGTCCACACTGCTGTAAGATGATCATGTACTGTCTGCCTGGAAGCAGAACCAGTGTCTGAAGCTACAATATGGCATTCCTGAAATATTGTGAAATGTTCCATCACATGGGTGGTCCACACTGCTGTAATATGATCATGTACTGTCTGCCTGGAAGCAGAACCAGTGTCTGAAGCTACAACATGGCATTCCTGACATATTGTGAAATGTTCCATCACATGGACATTACTGTATTTGTGTGAACTTAAGACATTATTTCTTTTACTGATTTGTCCTTTAAAAATGTCATGTTGCTTTATAATCACACACAAATTAAACATTTTCTGTGCAGGCATTTTCCTGACAACAGAATTTAAGGAAAGATCATCTTACAGTCAGGTCAAACAAGAAATTTTTCTTAATTTATTACCTGTATGGTGGAGAGTGTGGGTCACTTTAAAATTTAATGCGTGGTGAAACATTATATAATGTTCTTTTCTGGAAAATGGAAGATTGTGAAAGGGGAGAGGGGTTCGCTTTGTATCCGGTTTTAGTACGATAATTGTCTGTGTGGCTGCAGTGCATTATTCCTCACAGCTCAGAGTGGTACTATCAAAAATCACACATTTTGACTGCTGTTGTCAGCCATTTCTGTCTCCTTCCATAGGCCCTTCTATTGTCACTGCCCGCCCTCATGTCTAGTCCAGTGTATGGCAGCTCCAGGCACTGGACTTCGCTTTCATTCCACCTTAGCAACAAAAGGAGATCACTTTCTTAAACTTAATACTGTACACCTTCAGAGCAGTCGATACATATCAAACGCTGATACGTATGTAATACTGTATATGTCTTTAAATATTGATTCTCCTGAAAATGGCTGCAAATAATAGCTGAAATATGTAGGAATGTGTTTATATTCAGGAATTAGTGCAGTTTGTTGCTAATGAAGTTGTTCATATTTATGTTATTTTATAGGATATCACTTTGTTTACTTCTGGTGCGTACAGCTGCATATGTTGGCCTGAGGTCTCTTGTTTGAGCTGTCCAGGAGAGGGGCTCTGACATTTGTGATGCGAGTCACTGTATTCTAAGGTCGTCTCAGCCGTTGATTATGAAATCCTGCTTTGCACTTTTCTGTAAAGTAGGAGAGGTATATTTCTGATCTCATATGTAACCATCAAACTATCCGTCCACTCTGTATATTGTTTATTATATACTTCTACATATTCAAGAGTGGGCCGGGTAGCTCAGTCGGTATAACGACTGACTATGGGCTGGACAGTCCGAGATCGAATCCCAGTGGGGACGAGATTTTCCACCCGTCCAGACTGGCCCTGGGGCCCACCCAGCCTCCTGCAAAATGGGTACCGGGTCTTTCCTGGGGTAAAGTGCAGCCAGGGCATGCTGCTGACCACTCACCCCCTTCTAGTACCGCAGTCATGGAAGAGTAGAGCTATGCCTTTACCCACCCTGTGGGCCACACTGGGCCTGTAACAGGATCACTACCTTTTTTTACATTTTTTGAGAACTGCTCTCTTCTGGGTTATTATGCCATGAGTAGCAATGAAAAATTACGACAACTCACTGTTTAAGAACCCAGAAGAACACAGTTCTCATCTGATTTTCAGCAGGAGCCTGAAATATCGCATTCTACTACACATTTTGGTTGTACAGCCATCCACAAGGCACCTGACTTGTACACAGTGATAACTGCTTTTGTGTACTTTATGTAGAGGTGTGGCTGCGGTGGGGCGAGTGGTGTGGCTGCCATGGGCAACACAGACAGAAGGGAATTCAATAAATAATTGTGTTTTTTTTAAGTCTCTTTCTTTCAGGGGTGGTCATTATTATTACTCTACTCAGGGCATCAAAAACCTAGCTATGACACTCATTACATACATGGATACTTCTTAGTAAGTTGGCTGTCCCTGGGGTTGCTTGTACAAACGAAACATGTAGGAGAAGTCTGTTGTAAGTGACGTACAGTTATATATTTTATTTCAGTAAGGGCACTGTAAAAATAAAATGAAACTGATCAGAGGTATGTTTATTCAGTGTCTGTGTAATCCTGTGTCTAATTGTGTTATTCAGTGTCTGTTTGATTGTGTTATTTGAACCAATCAAAATACAGTTTTTTTTTTAATGTTTAATTCGACTTTATTCCTTTTTGTAATTCTTGTTGAACATCTATGCAAAAATGTCAGATTATTACTTATCTTGAATTCTCTATCAATTCAGTTTCAATACTTTTTACTTAGCATACCTAGCTTTTTGGTTTCCCAGTCTCAGTGAGAACACTGCAGAGAACTTCCCTCCCAACTGAGTCAGGTTTCCTACAAATCTATATATAACTGATGTACTGGTCCATTATACTCCCATTTCTTATTTAGTATGCCTAATACAGAATACATGGTCATTAGTTGATCTGTAATGTTTAAATCCACGTTTATGATCCCCAATGATTTCATCTGCATATCAAGTTAACCTGGACAGAAGGATGTTGGATACAGTCTTTTATGTAGCTGATAACAGTGATATACCCCACTAACAGCTACAGTCAGTTTTATGACTTGTCTTATTAAAAGGTACAGTGATTGAATCCATTATCAAGGCAGTTGTTCCTTATTCTAAACAGCATGAATGAGTATATGCATCTCTTGACTGTAATGTTTCACCTCCTGCTTGTATCAGTTTTGCCAGAATTTGACCAGACACTTCTCAGCAGCCACCACAAATCAAAGACAGTAGCATGTGTAGTAATAGCTCATTTATTTCTCCTTAATATCATAACCCATATACATTCAGTAACAGTCAGAAATGAGTCGTCTGCCTTCAAAGTACCGAGAATCTGCAAGCAGATAGTTTACCTCCTCATTGACAAAGTTTGTTCTTCATTGATGTTGTACCCGGAAGTCAATCGTGAGTTTGTTGTTTAATATATTTCTTCTTATTTTTTGCTTGTCAATCTTATTTTGACTTTCAGACTTTCCCTATTTTTGTATTCAAAATTTCTACTGATTTCACTGTAGTCTATGACTTGAGGTGTGTTTTTTGATGTCAGTCAAATTTGTAGATCAGCCCTGAGAAGTGGAATATGTCCATGAAGTGACATTCCTTTGTGCACTGTAATGGCTTGTACATCTATTGTCTTGCTTGGTGTTTAATTCATTGAACAGCCTTACATAATTTTGACATGCGGTGCTGAAATACAAAGGTATTGCCCACCTAGGTGCATTCAGTGTCATATCATGTATCATTTATTTTCCTTCTGTAAATCCGTACAGGATTGCATAGTCCATATGGATATGGAAATCGTCATATTTGTTGGGACTAACGGGTGACATCAACACAAGTGTGTACAACAATCACATGGTTATGTAGTATGATAAATATAATAAAATAGGTCAGTACAGATTGTTTAGTGTAATAAAATATAATAAGGATACAAATAAAAATTAAAAGTAAAAATAAAAACAGTGGGGTAAGTTAGAAACAATTAGAGGTAATTTCTGAGTAGGAAATTTTCCTTTGTTACAGATAGTGTGCCTACCAAAGTTTCAGATTAACCTACTGCATCTATTATCCACCTTTATGTTGGGGACAGCACATTACTTTGAAATGTTGGCACACCTTTTCCACATTACGTGTTTTCTCAACCCAGAAATCAGAAATCGTGTGGAAAAAGCCTTGATAACAAGTAAAATCATGTTGTGTAACATAATCCCGCCATTTGCTTGATTAAAGTTGTACCTGTGTGTAATTAAATTAAGCATCACTATGTGAAGGCATATGGTAAAATGCATAACACCACAAATTTGTGTGCCTTGGCTTATACAGAGGCAAGAGGTTAGTTTTAAACACACCGCTGCTTTACTGCTGGAAAGAGCGCCATCTACCTATTGAATTGGAAGCAGGGTGGACCACAGAGCAGGATTGGATGCTTCAGTGAGAAACAAAAATGTCTATAGCCACATCAGGAATAGAATATCATCTGACATGTAGTCAAGTCTCCAAACTATCTGAGCTGTGGAATGAGGTAGTTGCGTGTGGCAGCCGAAACTGATATTAATAATTGCATGGTATACAATACAGAATTATTTTAATTACTTGTAAGTCCCGCTTTTTGTTGCAGGAAATTGATGTAATCCAGCTTTGAGGCGACAGCAGCCGATTCCTGCTTTACCGACTGAGTCTAATTGCGTTAATTTTGGAATATTGAGTCAGAAGATGTCGCACTCGTCGGCACGTATGGAATCAATTCTAATTTATGATAGGTCATGGTTGTGCTCCGGAGAGTATGAGAGAGCAGTAGAGAGTGTAAAATGGCAGTATGGGGGATTCGTGTGAAGGAGTAAGGGCAGGTGTCAAAATTTTGAGTGAGGAGGACATTGTCATTTATGAGAATGAATTTGCCAGTTTCTTCTGGAACACACAGATTCGCGGATTACTTTGTAATCTGTGGTTTGGATCTAAGTTCTGGACTGGAGCCAGATCGGTTTGCTGGTGAGTAGAACGTGATAATCTTATTTGACAGGTTACATTAAATTACGTTCTATGATCACTTACTCAGTAAATGGAGTAATAATTGTTAATTATTGGTTCACCACCCACGTAAATGGGTGACACCAACAAAGAGTAGGACATATTTGTTGCATAAGGGTCATGTAGCGCTTTTTTGTTCGTTTGAAAGGATTTACGCAGTCTTTTTTTTTTTATAAAAGAAAGAGTAGTACTGCTGTTCCACTAGGGAACTGAAGTATTTCCGTTCAAGCTTTGTTTTATGACTTTTTTTCTGCCCCTATAACATCTTTTTGATCTCCGGAAGTGACATGACTTGTATATATTTGAGATTTTAGTTCTTGTCAGATGGAGGTTTACTCGGTAATGCAGATTAAGGTTAGTACCTTTAATTTTGAATTTAGAAAAATTTCCGTATTCTGAAAAACATTTAGGTGTAACTCACAAGATGAATGGAGTTTCATCATACATAATGGTGATTAGCTTGATTCCTTCAAATTTTTATAATGCCAATACCGTTCATAAACAGAAAATTGTATATAAATAAAACTAACTCAATGGTACTTTTTATGTACACGAGAAATCCGTGTTTTTCGGCATAGTTTGTAAAAATAACCTGTGGGAAGTTTTAGGAACTCCACTATCTATGATAATACTGTACTTAATGATTGATCAGTACACATTGTTACAGCATATAGGCTGTATGTCACAAATACGTGATGCATGAGTCACATGGGTTATCATGAAGACGTGGGTTGTTTACTGTCCAAAGTCTGGAGCATATATGACCATGAACCCACCATGTGTAATACTGAATGATTATAAACATTTTGAACAGTAATATAAATTTAAGGCTGCTGTCTTCAGGGATGTGATGCTGTGTAGTCTTATGAGTGCTTACTGATGTTGTGGAGGAGCATTTTGCCTCCATTTTCAGGGTCAAATTACTATCCAGCACTATATAAACCTTGATTTTGTGTAGTGAAATATCTTGGTTTCCTGTATCATTTATGTGTTTGTGTTTTTAATGATGCACCTGCTTCTGAAGTTTGTTTAATGTGAACTGATTTATTAGGATTAGAGAATTATAGAAGGCAGTTGTGGCCAATTTGCAGGCACATTTCCAGAATTCATTTGTTTTATCCAAAATATCACCACAAAACCTGAGAAGATAGCTGGTACTTCAGCTCAGGTATAAAGTCAATGCTTCTCAGTAGCGTTACCATGCACGGTTGTTTCCTAAGTCTTGGGCTCATGTTAACCACCTTGCATTTTCAAGTGTGGTGAAATCAAGTGGGAAATATTAACATGGCTGCATAGTGGTGTTGCAGACAGGTTCCATAACTAAATTCTGTGTACTTTTCTTGTTTCACATGTGGGATGTACACCTGTCATATGTTGATTTAACTAGTTTAACAGTCATATCCGATGTGGTGCTTCTAGAAAGGTTTGGTTGAGGTTGCTAGCCTCTGCCCATGTGGTGATGATGCAGCACATATGTAGAGTTGATTTATGTGTGAAGTGCAGGTACCTGGATGGCAGGTTCTAAAGTTTTAGTTTTTCTGGGATATAACTTAGGGTCGTTGAATGTGTGGTAACAATTGTTGAAGGATTGTAGTTTCTTCATTTTCAGGGCCAACTGCAGACTCAGTGACATGTGTAACCTCCCATAAAAACAGTATTTTCAATGACATTGCTCTGAAAACAGGGCAGGCTGACCCTTCCTAGTAATATGGTGATGGTTGACATAGGGGCCTATGGCTTTATGTGGGTTCTGAACCATTGTGGTTGGAGGGGGTCTGGGGTGTTTGGAATATACCCAAAGTTTTTTTCTTTGACAGAGCAGAAAAGATTTTACTGTTAAATTCAAAATGATGTAAATGAGAGTCCAGTATCGTAATCTGAGGCCAACAGGTCCCTCATTTCCATCATTTATGTCAGTGGTAGGTCAGGCTGTGTAACTGACAATTTGTGTTTGATGTTTTTGTGACCATGGATCATTGATACAATTGATACATTGATATTGACAACTTGTGTTTTTCTCATATCATGTTCTGTTCTTCAGTTTTGTGGAATAAGCAAGATTACTTGTTTTATGTACCTTTTAAATATTACTCTTTGTAGGTGATTTTTTTTTTCAGTGAATGATACTCATGTCTTTAGTTTGTGCTTCTGCCTACTCTTCATTAATGTAATTTTCATTCACTGTTCAAATTTAAACTGTGACATTCTTCACCTGAGTTGTTCGTTGTACTACAAGATAGGTTGTCATGTGGCACACACAGGCGATATGAGAAAAATACAAAATTTTGGTGAGAAAGAGGAACAGTGACAGTCAAACAAAACCTGTATATTTAAAACTTCAGCTTCTTGTTTGGATTTTGTTTGTAATTTTAAAGTCAAGTAAGAATTTGTTATTGTTATTGTTATTATTCATGTATAAATGCACACTGGAATGGACAACATAAAGATTTAGTGAGAAATTTGTAAGGAAGAGACCATGTGTAACACATATCCATAAATTGGGTGATAATGTTAAAGTGGATCTTCTTCTTAGGGCCTGTCAGCTTACGCTCCGGATGCACCACAGCCTTACGTTTATTGTACAACCTTAAATACTCCAACACAGATTCAGTAGCCCTGTGCCTCGTATAAAGAGGCAAAGGTCCCTTACTGAAGCTGTGTTTGTGTCTTTTGGTTCGACAGCTTCGCAAAGACATTATAATGCTGACGAGCCAACGCCTCGCAGCCACAAATAATAAGTTGCACTGTTTTATTCTCCATCCTGCAGAATCTGCAGGTTGGATCTGTATCAAACAGGCCCATAATATACAGGTGCCCCCTTATGGGAGCATGTCTTGTGAAGATCGCAACTACCATTCTTAGTTGATGCCTGCTTAACTTAAGCAGGTCCTCAGCTCTTTTCTTATGTGGTCTGCATATAAAAAGCTTGACATGTCTATGGCCTGGCAAATAAAATGGATCCAAAAAAAATCAGACAGGAGGGAGGGTGCTAGAGTTACATGACTTAAGCTAGGGACCTGCAGCAATTGTTGTGACCATGGCGATGTACCTGGGGTTCAGTAAAAGTCGGGGGTTTCCATAATTAGGTGAGCAGGTATTGACATCTGATTGGAGACTAGTTTCTGTAATTATCTGGTTATTTAGAATTAAAATTATAATACAAATTATGATTTTAGAACACAAACTGCTTCTATATGAGCTGGTTACAGATAAAGAAGGGGAAGCATTGTCACTGTACCAATGATGCTCTCCTATTTCACGTCTGCCCCTGCCAAGAGCTGAAATCAGACGCTGTAGTTGTCAGCTGATGTCTCATTCAGGATACAGACGGAACTGTTGTAGCTCATAATTAAAATTAGTGTGGAGCTTGGAAAGAATGGCTTGTTATTAGCAGGTAGCATGTATGTGAGAAAGTTCGCTAGGACAGATACAGGCTGTTCCATTCTCTGGTCAAGTGAAAGTTTGCTAGGCTGCACGCAGGTTGTTCCATCCTGTGGTCAAGTGAAAGCAGAACTCACATGTTCAACCCATTGAATGGACAGCAGGCAATTAAACATATCAGCATGGTTGAACAACGTAAAATGAGGGTTACAGCTGCATTGGTGGCAGCAAAGAGCAGCAGAAAGTGAGGGTGATAACATTGAGGTGGATCTCTTTCCTTTTGTAACTAATATGGCTACATTTGTGCTGATTCCATAGCAGTCTTACCATGTAACTGTTTTGCAGATAATTCCGATGAAGGTACAAGTTTTGTGATGCTGGGTCATTGGGTGAGTCCTTCCCAGCATTTCAGGGGATCATATTGCCATCATCTTCATGGCTCAAGCATTCAAAGACGACCTCTTTTGGACTACCTGATGCTTGCAGATCACGGCACTCAGATACTTCAAAACGTCTGGGACCACTTGCCCAGTGACATAGCGTCGCATCCCAAAAGACGTGAATCCTTAGCAACACCACTGTGAGAACCTCAGATCTTGCAGACCCCATGAACCATAATAAAAAGTACATTTATATTTGCCCCTGGGTGTAAATTCTGTAACAACAGTGTTTATTGCTTCATCTGCAACAGGTGACAACTTGGAGGCGACCCCACTCGAGCGCTCATACAAGTGTCATGTCCTGGGCCACTACCCGGAGTCAGTGCTGTGGAATCCCTTTGACAAGAATGCTGTTGGCATGGTACGTCTTGTGTTCATACTGCGTGGCAGTGCCACTGTGTCAGACACTTTACACATTGATTTCTTTCATGACGCAGATAATGTGTTAAGCAGTGTGTCACGTGTGAAGTGTCATGACGAAGTGAGTGGCACCTGTGATCCTGGTTTGGGAGGTTATGGGATCAATTGTTGGCAGGAACATTGACTACTGTGATAGGTTTCTGTCAGTTTTTTCAGTCTTTCAAGGCAAATGCCTGAATAGTTCCTCAGATCAGGCCATGATTGCTCCTTTCTGTGTTCTGTCCAGTTCATTAGTCGCCAAAAATTATATTATTTAGCACGGTAAGTGTGAACTGCTAACCGTTGTTAAATGAAACATAGCCATACAAATTGAGGGGTGTGAATGGTAAGTTTCATACCAAAGCTGTTGTACACTCTGAGAAATTGCGCTTGGTATTTGAAGTGTAGGTGCATCAATGGGTCATGGAGCAGTGTGAACATGATGGGCAAGAAATCTTCCAATTCTAGTAAGTAAAAAGTAATGTAAATTGTGCCCTTTCACAGGCACTGAGGCTCTGTACAGGCCATGCAGCCCATAGTGGGAGTAGAGTTATAGCTCTACTGTACAGGCTCTGTACAGGCCGTACGGCCCATAGGGGGAGTAGAGGTATAGCTCTACTGTACAGGCACTGAGGCTCTGTACAGGCCGTGCAGCCCATAGTGGGAGTAGAGGTATAGCTCTACTGTACAGGCACTGAGGCTCTGTACAGACCGTACGGCCCATAGGGGGAGTAGAGGTATAGCTCTACTGTACAGGCACTGAGGCTCTGTACAGAC